>Ga0209121_10000839_pt1 | contig 32869 bp, 19 predicted proteins | sample Cruoilmetagenom3_FD_187292 | JGI IMG/M metagenome (GOLD analysis project Ga0209121, IMG submission 187292) | Oil polluted marine microbial communities from Coal Oil Point, Santa Barbara, California, USA - Sample 3 (SPAdes) (version 2) | ecosystem: Environmental > Aquatic > Marine > Oil seeps ... | reverse complement strand
TAACTGCCGCGAATACGTTATTTACCTTACCCTCAAAAATTTCATCAATTCCATTTAAAAGCCCTCCAACGCTATATAAAGAAGCTTCATAAGTCTTAGCAGATACTGCCGTATCCATATCAAGTTGTTGAATATTTCCAGTAACTTGGGCAATTTCACTAACTTCTTTAACTTCGTTAATTAAGCTCTCTTGATGGACATATTTAATTTGTTCGGTAGTAGCTTTTCTAGGTTGAATTAATTCGAAATTAGGATTTTCCAACACCTTTTTATCTTTTAAAAAATCCATAATACCAATCAGTCTTTCGTGGCTTTCAACATGTGAACCAATCCGGTGGCTAAGGTATACTGGATCGTATACTATCCCTGTTTTCATTACTATCTCATCTCGAATATTTCAAAGAGTTATAATTACTTTTTAATTTAGGATTTAATAAATAAAGTATTTACTATTTTTTATTATGTTAATTGCTAAAAAAATTTAAAAATTTAATGGAAAGTTTTGAAAAAATATGGTTTATCGTATTAAAGTAATAATTATTGGAGAAGCCGGAGTCGGTAAGACGAGCTTAGTAAAAAAATTCGTTTCTGGACACTTTACTAAAGATTATCGAGCATCAATAGGTACGAACATGTTTATCAAAAAGTTAGATTTAAACTCAGATGAAAAAGTCTCAATTCAAATTTGGGATATAGCTGGCCAAGAAAAATGGATAAAAATGAGACATTTATATTATAGAGGGACTCATGGTGCTTTAATTGTTGGAGATCTCGCGAGAAGAAATACTTTTGAACAAATAGTACAATTTTGGAGCCCAGATATGAAAAAATATTGTGCTGAGGTTCCAATAATTTTACTAGCCAATAAATTAGATCTTAATTCAGATATTTCTGAAAACGATGTAGAAATCATAGGAAAAAGTATAAATGCTAAATTAATTTTTCATACATCGGCTAAGAATGGCGAAAATGTCGAGAAATCTTTTGAAATGATAGCTAAATATGCTCTAAAAATAATGCAATAACTTTGTTATTCTTAGGTACTTTTTAATTTTTGGATTTTGGTTTTATAATTTAATTGCTATTTTGATAAAATTTCTTTCACCCGGTTCAAGGAACTTTTCAAATGCTTTTTGTATATCTTGTATCGGTATTACGTGTGAAATTAGTTTTTCTGCTTTTATCTTATTTTGAGCAAAGAATTTTAAAGATGCAAGTATATCGTCTCGATCATGACCAAGAACACCTTTCAAGCACACTTCTTTAGAGTTTATTAAAAACATTGGGAAGGAAATACGTCCCTTATGTACACCTTCTAATAATACAGTACCTCCACGCTTAATTAAATCAATTGCCATAAGTAAAGATCGCTCATTCCCTGCGCAGTCAAATATAAAAGAAGGTTTACCAAATTTTTTAATAAATTTATTAATTTTGGTTATGGTAGGGGGAAACGATTCTGTTGCGCCCATTTCTTTAGCTTTTTCTCTTAAAAAGTTTTGAGGTTCAATTACAACTATATAATTGGGATCTCTTTCACTAACCAAATAATTTAAAAAGCAAAGACCTATATTTCCTCCGCCAATTATAATTATATTTTGATTTGAAGTGATTTTAGATAATTTTGTCCCTCTTACAGCATTGGCAAATGATTCTATCATTATTGCTTCTTTAATTGAAACAGATTTAGGAATATTGAAAAGATATTTTTTAGGTACCCGAACGAATTCTGCAAATCCACCGTCCTTAAAGATACCCATCCCATCTAACTGCCCTTGGCTAAGATCTAATAAAACATTAATTCCACAAACTTTATCGCCTATGTCAACATTTGTAATGTTAGTTCCGATTTCGACAACCTCTCCTGCGAACTCGTGGCCCATAATTAATGGCACTTGATACATTTTTATTTTAAAATTTGTAACATCGCTTCCACATATTCCACAGTAATGTACTTTCACTATAACATCGTCTGGTCCAGGAGTGGGTGTAGGATAATCTTCCTTGTAAGTAATTTTTTTAACATCTACAAAAACGGCAGCTTTCATTTTTCAATCTCTTCTTAAATAATGATTAATTGTTATGAATTTATAAATATAAATTTGGGTCTTTAATATTAATATTACATTTTTACTTTACAAATAATTATGTTTTTTGTAAAAAAACACCCTATAAATGATTTATTATGTCAGAAAGAAAGGAAGAACATATAAAAGGCGGCGGTAAGATTCGCAGCGTAATTCTTGGCTTGAACGATGGGCTCATTTCAACATTTACATTATTAGTAGGGGTTGCTGCAGCAACTTTATTAAAAAGTGGGGATAATACTATTGTAATATTAACTGGAATTGCAGCAATGGTATCCGGAGCTGTTAGTATGGGACTTGGTGAATATATTTCATCAAAATCTGAATATAATTATGTTAAAAATGAAATTAGAAAAGAAAAAGCTGAAATTTTACTTTTTCCTGAAGAAGAAAAGGAAGAAGTAAGAGATATCTTTAAAAAAATGGGGATAAAAGAAGAAATTTTAAATCCATGTGTAGAATCTATTACAGCAAACGAGGATAAATGGTTAGAATTTTTAATAAAAAACGAATTAGGTTTAGAAGAACATGAAAAGCCGATTATTGGAGCGTTATTAACTTTTTTTTCTTTTGTTTTAGGAGCTTTTATCCCTCAATTGCCTTATTTTCTAAATTTAGGGGTAATTTCACTTATATTTTCTTCAATTTTATCTTTAAGTTCTCTTTTCATGGTTGGAGGTTTAAAAACAAAAATTACTGATGAATCAGCCATAAAAGGAGGTTTAGAGATGGTCGTTATTGGAGTTGTAGCATTTACTGCATCCTTACTTATTGGGTTATGGTTAGAACAGCTAATTCCGTTGTAATAGTTTTTTGTGTTCTTTCTAGAACTGTCTATACAAAATTATGCTTTCATGAAAAACTTTTGATCGTGTTCACAATTAGGGCAAATTTTAGGTTTTTTTTTTAACTCGACATTTCCACAAATTCGGCAAACAAATATATCAATATCTTCAAAAGGTTCTTTTTTATCAAGTTTTTTTAGAAATCTAATGTACAATTTGCTATGGACAATTTCAGCCATTCTTGCTAAATTAAACGAAAATTCTGCCAAATAAACATCGTCTTTTTTAGCATTTTTCATAAATGTTTTATACATTTTCTTGAATTCAAATGTCTCACCAGCGATTGCTTGGATTAAATTATTTCTGGTATTACTAACTTGTTTTTTTAAAATATTTTCTTCAATATTAATGATTGCATTTAAATCGACAGATTTTTTCGTAATTTCTTCAATTGCCTTTAAATGGTTTTTTATATGAATCGATTCCGCAGTAGAAATAGCTTTAAACAAGTGAGCTATTTCTGGAAAACCTTCACTTTGTGCCTTTTCGGCAAATAGTTCATATTTTCTTTTAGCATTGCTTTCTCCTATTATAGCTTCTTTTAAATTTTCAAGAACAGCAGAGATAAAAATCACCTATTATTAATTTTTAAAAATTAAGTAAAAAGAAGTCATAACCCAATTATAACTTATTTATTTATTTTTTAAACTTTCACTAAATTGTCAGCAGTAGTAAAGAAAGAAGTGTATTTATAAATTTTTTAAGGTTTAGTCGTCTTTATTTGTAAATCTAAGCATATTATTTCTCGGTTCGTATAAGGTTCCTTCCTTTATTAACTCCTCAAGAGCGTCTTTGATCCATTTTTCATCTAAATCTTCTTCGAGTTCGAGAATTTGAATAATATTATTTCTCTCTAATGCTTTCCAATTACCATCTTCAAAAATTTCTTTTAGCCTAGTAAGCATTTTGTCGAGTTTACTTATAGAACTTCTAGATTGTCCAACTAAAATTCGATCCATATCAATTTTTCCCGTCGTTTCGTCATATCCGGTATCTTTTAAAAACCTTTTAAACAATTTAATAACATCTTCTACATCGCTTTTGATTACTTTGTCCCTTAAAGCCATTTTTGCATATGCTTCGGATAATCTTACGAGCGCATCTAAGTTTCTCGCTAGAATGGAAACTATTGCGTCTTCACTATCATATTGTCCTCGTAGTTTTAAGTAAAATTCCTTTATTTGTTCCTTTGCTTCTTCAGTTAAAACGGGATGACAAGTTCTTCTAGCATGTTTAATATATTTTTTTAGGAGATCCCTTGGAATAGGCGCTACATTTCCTGTTTTGCTATCAAGACTGTCCTTTAGTTCTAGCATCGAATTCTGTAAAATAAATTCCGCCATTTGTGCATCCTCAGCGGGATCTGGTCTATCTATAACAATAAATATCAAATCAAAACGAGACAAGAGAGAAGGAGGTAGATGTATATTTTGTGTGGGCGTTTTATATCTATCGTATCTTCCAGTCCGTGGATTTGCTGCAGCTATAATTGCTGTTTGGGCTTTTAAAGTAGCAACTATCCCTGCTTTAGCAATACTTACTGTATTATGCAAAATAACACCTTGGCTAATAAATGTGTGATTCGGTTCTACTGTTATGTCATAGACCCATGGAGTATAGCTCTTTCCTTTATTTTGGATACAATCAATCGATTTAATCCTATCCCAATAAATGTCTGAGTTTGATAAGGAATTTAAGTGGTTAAGTTCTCCTTCAATTTTTTTAATTTTAATTTTTAAAGCAGAGAAGATCTCTAATTTTAGTGTTTCTCTCTGATTTTTATCATAACCTCCTCTTTCATAGTAATCAATATTACTTCTATTAAATCCAGAAATTTGCGCTAAATTTTCTTGAGAATATCCCGTTTTATTCCTGAAATTTTTAATATCAATATTTTCATTGATTATTTTTTTAATCTTTAAGAATTTTCGGTTGATTATATCAAACTCTTTTAGAAAAATATTACGAGTAATTCCATGATTTTCCTTTAAGTGTCGATGGAAATACCCATCATATGTAATTGCCAATTCCTTTTTAAGATTAATTATTGTTTCTATTACTGAAGTTGGAAAGATATCGTGATGATGCGTTTTGGGTATTTCAGGCTTAATTAGATTTCTGATTTTATTAATTCGGTGATCATCATCTTGAATAATCTCTTTATAAAATTGAATCAATGATTGAGCACGAATGTAAACCTTATAAGAATCATTATATTTATCATAAGTTATTCTAGAGTGAATTCCTAATTTCATAAGTAAATCTTGATAATCAACACTTAAACCTTTCGAAGCAGTTCGGTAACATATCGCTGTAGATTCTACGCTTCCATCGCCTTTAAAAGCACTAATCAAGAATTCCTTAACTATCTCGCAACTGCTTGATAAAATTTTATTAGGTACTCGCTTAAATTTTGAGATTATCATAACTTCTGGAAAATTCTCCATCATCCATTCATATAGGTTGATTGAGAGATATCTTAGTGTTTTTAACCCATCCTCCCTTTCATTTATAGAAGGTTTAAAACTAAATACTGCTTTCATTAAATTATGAAAATCTTCAAGTAAAATGTCATTCATATTTGAAAATCCAATTTCTGCTCCAGAACCCTTATAACTGTGGCCTTCACTTACTATGTATCCAAGTAATCGGCCTAATTTTGGATTTAAAGATCTTGGAATGGTTATTTCCTTAGCTAGGGGATGATTTGATTTAATAGTTTCATGTAATTCTACAATGTCACTTGAATTTGGTAAATATTTCGGTATAGGGATGAAATCATCCTTTTTACAATCTTCTGCACTAATACATTTTAAAATACCTTCTCGAAATGTGAATATTGGGTGTTCGGGTGTAACTACTATTGCTCTTCCATTAGTAAATGTAATTTTATAAAAATATTCAGGAGCTTCATGACGACTTACTCGATCTATATTGGTTTTAAATATTCTCTTAAAGTCAGTTGTGAAAAGCTTTAAATCGTTAAAGTGCAAAATTTCACAATCTTTTCCCACTATTATTTTATCTTTGTTTTGTTCCATTAAATTATTGATAAATTCTCCAATAACAAATCGTTTACCATCCACACTTAAAATCTCAGTGTTGTAATGGTAAGATTGTTGTTCCATTGCCTCATGCAATGCAGATCTATCAGAAGTATCCATTTTGTCAAACTCGTCTATTGCCGCTACACCTCCGTTTGCTAACACGATAGCTCCTGCTTCAAGATTCATTTGGCCTGTATCTGCGTCTTTAATAACTGCCGCCGTTAAACCGACAGCTGAAGCACCTTTGCCAGATGTATATAACCCGCGAGGTGATACTTCAATAGCACTTTTTAGTATCTCAGATTTACCGGTTCCAGGATCGCCAACGAATAGAAGATGAATATCACCTCGTTTATAACCGCCTCCTGGCCTTTTCTTTCTTGTACCTCCAAAAAGGGTTAAAGCAGTAGCCAATTTGAGTTCTTCTCTTCCATAAATTACGGGTGAAATAGATCTGGCAATTTTCTTTTGTATCATAGGTTCTTTAGATAATTTTTCAATTTCCTTTTTATCTTCTTTGGTAAGTTCGATAAAACCCTCGCTTTTATCTTCAGGATCTATATAATTTACATCGATATATGTTTTGAATAGCGTACTATTTATGCCTTTTGTAGATTGGGCTAAAACGGATTTATAAGAGCCCATTAATTTTACTCTATCACCTGGTTTTATGATATCAACTAAATCGTGGGTTAAAATTGCTTGAACTGATCTAGGAATTCTGCCAGGTGGTAAATCTTCCGGAATCTCTTGGATCATTACACTTTGCCAATCAATAAATTCTGAGTTTTTTGAAACAAGCCGAAAATCTGATTGAGTTTTAGCTTTACACCTTGGGTTAATACAAAAATTAGGCCATTTTATTTTAGAACTAAGCTGAAGTACTTCAAATTGTGTTTTGCAGCTCATGCATTCAAATGTCGCTTCTATTAATTTCGGTCGTATCGTTGAGATCCTAACGAGGATTCCTTTAGTCCAGATAAGGTTGTCAATATTTTTTGCCCTTAACCCTCTCAATGAGATGAGTAAAGGGCTCTTATCGTCTTTGGTTGTTATTCTTACAAAGTAGTTTTTATCAGATAATTTACTTCCTTGAAACTTTAATATGTTTTTAAAAGCTTCTGTTGCGTTTTCTAAAAGAGTTTCGGGATCTTGTCTCAATAGTTCGGCAATTTGAGAGTCGAAGGCTAACAAATCCTCATAAAATATTATTAAAGTGTTACCACCCTTAGAAAATATATCATTTATTTTGTCTTGATACTTATATACTCCAGGTTTATCTTCAAATAATCTGTAAAAATCTTCAAAACGTAAAGTTTTATGAATAGGTACACTGGGACGGGATATTGGCGTTGTCAAACAGATTCACCTTTAAAATAATAGTAATATACCAAAGTTATTTTTGGTGATATTTTAATTTGATATATTAACGATTTAAGCTTATTAAACTGCAAATAAAATTTATCGGAAAAAAATCATAGGAGAGAAATGGTTTAGTGATATACTCGATGTGGTTTTTCATAAACCTAAAAGAAATGTTAACTTTCTCTCAATTTTGTTAACATTTCGCATATTATGGGGTCTTGCGACATCTCACATCGAATTTTTAATAGTGCTATTACTCTTTTTTTTATTTTTTCATCTTCATATCTAATAGTGCGGCCTAGTATTATTGCGATCGATTGTTGGGTTTGGATTGAATATTCATCGCTTAAACTTTTCAATAATTTAGAAATTACTTTAGAAATACCAATTTCTTGTATGATTTTAACCATAACATCTACAGTAGTGTTTCTTACATCCCCGCTTTCATCACCTAATAGTGAAATTACGCTACCAAAGATTCTATCAATATTTTCAAAGCTGTATATTTTTAATAAATTAGCTGCTCCCTCTCTAACCTTGGAGTCTTTATTTAATAAATTCTCTGAAACTTTTTCAAAGGGGATTTGAGTTTCCATAATCCCTTCTACTGATGAAAGAACATTCATGGAAGAACGACGAACCCAACTTTTATCGTCGTCTAATAAAGAAACAAGTTTTTCAATAATAGTCTCCTTGTTATCGACAGCTTTAAAAATTTTTCCCAAACTTGTTACGGCAGCATCCCTAACTATCCACTCTTTGTCAACTAACGCTTTATTTATCAAAGCATCAGCAGTAGCGAAAGAGAGTTTCTGACCAATGTATCCTAATATTTTCACGCTTGTTTCCCTGATAAAGGAATCTTCATCTGAAAGAAAATTTATAGTAAGGCGCACCGGAATAAGATCTGGTAATTGTTTTGATATTTCTAACATTGATTTGGTTAAAATTATTCTTATAGATGCGTCCTGTTCTGTTATTGTCTGTAATAAATCAGCCATTACCGGTTGTAATGCTGAAGGATTAATTTTTGAAATTTTTAAAATTAGTTGGGATATTTCTCTCTTTATTTTTTTATCGTTTTCACTTCGAATTAATAATATTATTGATTTAATATCGATTTTATCCATATAATCTTCTATTAAACCATCCAAAGAAGCAATGACATTTAATTTTATATCGTTATCATCGGAACCTAAATGATTAACTAATCTTGGTATTATTTCCTTAGGATTTTGTTTAGCAACTTTAGTTATTGTTCTAGAAATTACGCCTTTTGAGATATATTTTGATTCGTCCTTAGTTCTTATTAACTTATCTAAAACTAAAGCTGGGTTTTTTTTATAATTCTCAACGATAATATCTGAGATTCTTTCTTTTAGTTCAAAATCATCAAACTTTATAAAAATCAAGAAAGTCGTTAAGATTTTTTCTGGATTTTTGTCCCAAAGTTTACCAAGGAGAGTTAAAACGCTGTTTAAAGATTCTAGATTTTCGGAGTCGATTTTACTGATAATCTTATCTATGTCAATGGAGGCAGGTTCTTCACTATAATACTTTGCAAGAGCTGAAACAGATGCGTTCCTAACGCTTATATCTGAATCAACTAATCCTTCAAAAATGGTTGAAATAGGAATATTATATTTTCTGAAGTTCCCCATTTTAGAAATAACTTCAAATACAGATGCTCTAACAGAGCTGGTAGGGTCTCTCATAAAGGGAATTATTTTATTAATAATTTCGGAATCAATCTTTTCAACATCTATATTCTTTATATTTTTAATGGCAGCGGCTCTAATCTCTTTATTTGTATGATTTAATTTATCTAAAAATGTTTTAATAGGAATAATAAGCGAAGATTCTGCTAAATGGTCAAGAAGTTCCACTTGAATAGCGCTGTTTGGATCGTTCAATAATTTCTTCAAATCAAAATTTCGTACTACTTCTTTTTCTTTTTGAGCAATTCTTATCAATATTTTTAATCCTAATAACTTTAATCTCCACTCTGAATCATATACTAAGTTATATATAACATTTATAGGAATTTGTTTAATTAAATCATAATCAGCATCTATTAAGGATTTTGCAATAGGAATACTTTTATCGTAATTTGGAGATTCCAAAGATTCTATAATCCAAGGTAATACGATATTTGGAACTTCCTTCTCTAATTTAATCAAAATTTCGAACGAGATCTTTCTTGAATTCGAGTTTGAGTCGCATAACCCGTCTAATAAAGAATTTTTAAATTTCCAATCGTTTAATGAGATTTCTGACTTCAAGGGAATTCTTTCAAACATCATCAAGAGCGTGCTTTCTGCGTGCTTTCTTAGTACAGGATCAGAATGTTTGATAAAATTAAATAGAGGGATGGGATCAAAGGTTTGACCATATTCCGTAATTTTTGAGTATTTAAGATTTTTTGTAAACTTATTTTTTTTTGATAAGAAGTAATAAGATGTAAATGTAATCATACAAATTTCTTCGATTACTGCCGCCCAAGCAAATTTAGTAAAATTTGGAAGAATATCTTGCGTGAGAATCGAATAATTTAAAGTCACCGATAATTTGTCGATGTTCACTATTAAAAAATTTACTAAAACATTGAGGCCAATTGCGGCCATTAAATACGCAGCAAAATAAATATCAATTCCTCTATATTTAATTTTTCTGCCCCAAAATCGAGTAAAGTATCCTATTATTCCAAACAATAGAGTAACAAACACAAAATAAGAGGTCATCGTAGAAATTGCTAGTGATCCAGAAAAAAAGAATATTATCGTTTGAAACATAGAAATCCAAGCCCACACAAAAACGAACAACATTAAACCGAATAAGATATACGATTTAGGATTTGATATAAATTGTTTCATACCTCTTTTGCTATCTTCAAAATTTAAAAACGAAGAGCGTTTAATTTCAGGGATATGAACAAACTCGTTTGTTATCCCAGCTACATAACCTTTCGAGCCATAAAATGATAAAATCATAAGTGGGTAAGCAAGTAACCAAGAAACCCAGATTACTAAAAAAGGTAATCCCGCAAGAGAAAGTAAAATTGGAGGGATAATAAAGAGTAAATAAAGAAGAATTGCCACAATTACAGAAATAATCTTGCTTTTAGATAAATGAATAATTTTATTCCCAATAAATTTATGAAATGGAGTAAGCCCCTCGTCGGATTCTGAACTTAAAGCAATAAATAAGAAATCTATAAGAGGGTATAAAGAAATATACGTCAAACAAAACGCAAATGGGATAAGTAAAGAAAGAGGGCTAATATCTGGAGGTGTAAATACGCTTCCTTGCCAAAACTCAGGAGTGTTTATGGCAAATATAAAAGCCATAGCGATTACAACCATAACTCCCATGCTAAAGACAAATCCGTAAATTAAACACTGGAGGCGATCTTTATTGTTAAACTCCCCTTTTTTAACTAAACTAACTTGTTTGTAAATTATTATGAACCCAATAATGAAAAAAATTATAAAAAGGAGAAAAAGGATTAGTTCTGTAAGCATTATTAATTATTTAATACATTTATATTTCTGTTGTTTACATATATTTAATATAAAAAGGAATTGAATGTTATTAAATTAGCTTTATTGTGGTGTAAAATTTGGATAAAATTGAAGATCAATTAGAGGATTCGTTAAATCGGGTAAATTTTATCTTTAAAAACGAGGAAATAACTACCGAATGCATAAATGCTTACGACGGTTTTTCAATATTAGGAGAAACATTCGGACCGTTCGAAAAAAGTAAAAAATACAAACTAAAGTATTTTGTAGCGCTTCCTTTTATAGAAAATAATATTATGAAGATTTCATCAAACGAAAAGTGCGATAATGTCGACGTTCAAAGATACGCTATAAGCGAACGCGACGATCAGAGATTAATCCAACGAAACAATCCTTATTTTCTAAATAAAATAAAAGAATTTAAGACATTCATTGAAAAAGATGTATACGATAAAAATAAACCTAAGGTAGGTTTAGACCGATTTAAATCTTTTACCATAAATATTGTTGATAGTAGGTTGTCAAAAATGCTAAGATTAGCGAGATCAGAATTATCTGTAGATGATGAGCTTAAGTTAACTAACTCTGAAAAGTTGCTCTATAGAAAGCTAAGTGAGCTTATTAAAGTATGGAGAGCGTTCTTTTTAAGTTTTAAATAAATCATAGAATAATTAACTTTTATTTGTTTGAATTTTACGCTAAAATTCGATTTCTTTTGAACCATATTTCTTAAAATAATTTTTAATATGACTTTTTATGGTTTCATTTGGGTTTAGATTTGGCAATAAATCGAAAGCATCGCTCATTGCAAAATATTGAATGTTTTTTAGCTTGATAGCTTCTTCGACAGTTCTTCCATCGTCTCTTAATTCATTTCTGTTTGTTAATCCGATAACGGCTATTATATTTACATTAATATTAAGCAAATTATCAATTGTTTTAAGTAAAGATCCTCCAGTAGTTGTAGTATCTTCTAAGATGATCACTCTCCCTTTAGGAATTCCTAAAAAGAACTTATCTTTAAGGGCCCCGTGTTCTTTTGGTTTTGCTCTTCCCATGGATAGAATAAACTTGCCTGGTGTTAGATTTTTATCGCTAATTGCCCATTTATATTGAGTTATTACACCTAGCTTTGTTGCACCTTCTGGAACGCCATAAAAACAGTCTGGTTTAAGGTTTAGATGCTTAACATATGAAATAAGATAATCAGTCAATATATCAAATAGAAACACATCTTCAGCTATATTTCTCCAATTTACATACCAATATGATTGTCTTCCAGACTTTAAAGTTATTGGCTCATCAAAAAACCCGATTACATTGTTTTGGATGATAAATTTGTAAAACTCTTTTTTTTCTAATTCCCAACTCATAAAAAATCAAACTACTCTTTTAAAATCAAATACTCTTTTCGAGCGTTAGCATACTCTTCTCCACTTATCTTTCCTGCTAAGAATTCTTTTTCTCTTTCTTGCATAATTTTTCTTTTCTCAGCTAATCTCTTTCTTCTATCTGCTTTGGTAAAACTTTCCAAAATTGAGTTACTATGTTTTCTTATTTCCTTATTTTCCTTTTTTACCAGTTTCTCTACATATGGCTTTATTGGTTTAACTAACTCAATTTTTTTTTTAGCTAATTCATCAATTCTAACGAGTGCTTTATTTGTTTCTTCAAAATTATCACCATCAAGAACTTTAATTAGCCCTGGAATAGCAACATCTTTAAGAACTTCGTCAAGATATTGCTCAATTTCTTTCTTTAATTTAGAATCGTTATATGAATTTAATTGATTATTACGTATGTACTCAATAAAAATAAGAGGTAATTCTATTGGCCATTCCTTCATTTTTTCTTTGTCTATTAGCTGTACTATCCCGCCATCTTTCTTGTGAAAAATTTTCATTATATCCAATCTCCAGTTGATAGTTTTTCAGGTATGTATTGATCGGTCAAGAATTCAAACCCAAACGCTGAAAGTGCTTGAATTTCTGCTTTTACCTTCAATTTCAGAGCTAATTTGAGATCTGTTTCCCACTCTTTATTTTTTTTAACAAAACCTTCATTTAACAACTCTTTAGTCCTTTTGATGTCTGTTTGATTCATTGGAATTCTACAATCATTTGGAATTTTGTATTTTTCCAAATCTCTGGTGAGTACACCTAGGAGTTTTATATCGGGAGTAGCTAAAAAAGGCGACTCGTAACTTAGACGTTTAGATCCGCGCAAATAAACGCTATGAATATAATGCCCGTAGGGGTCCGAGTCAACTAAGGAAAAGACGGGTAATTTGAGTTCCTTACTAATTCTCTTTAAGAACATTCGTGTAGCGATGTCAGCAGCTCCTTTCGCTGTCAAAATTATACACGGGTATTTTCTCCAAAATCTAGCCTCTGCTAATCTTATCATCGCAGCATCTTTTTCTAAAACCAAAATAAATTCCGCATCGGATTCAATTATTTCAATATTATCAAGCATGGGACTAATCGTCCAACCTCCGCTCCCTAATCCTTCTAAATCTATAATATCATTTTTGTCCCTAATTCGAAGGCGTCCTATACATGATCCTTTGGCTGAAGCAACAATGTGTGTTGAATTTCTCGTCGTATAGAGCATTGTAGCGACATCTTCAATACATTTATCACTATTTTTTTGATCCCCAAACAATTGAACTGCTGAATAAAAGATTTCTCTTTTTGTGGCGTGAAGGTCTTTAAGTAGTAATTCATTAATTTTTTCAAGCACTTTCATTAATCTAGTAATATCGGCAACGCTAGCAAGCGAATGAAATTGTTTTTCCATTATTTGTCGTCCTAACAGTAATAAATCATTTTTTTCGTCCCAAATAATATTTGCACTCGTTCTTGAAGGTAAGCGAATGGCAGGTCTTCCTGTTTCAAAAATCATTTCAATAAGAGAATCTGTTAAATTATTTATCCGATCTAAGGTTAATTCCCTATCTAATTCATCAATTTTAACTGTATGTTCAGGTAACTTGATTTGTTTTTTTTCGTCTTCAATACCCTTTTTTAAGAATTCTTGAAATAGTTCTTTTGTTGCCTTCATATCCCATTTTTCCTGTTTTATCTTACTTGACACTTAAATCACTTCATTTTAACTTCCAATTTTTTTTATTTTTTATAGTAGAGACAACAATACTATTTTTGCGCTCTAATTCCTTTAGTTTTATTTGTAAAAAGCGAGCATCCATCATTTCTTTTATTTTCATTTTAAAAATTAAAGAAGTAATCGGTTGCCATTCATCAGATAAAGCGCCCAATATTTTCTCTGTTGTAATTATCGGTAATTCGGTTTGAGTAAGTTCGGGTTTAGGCTCTGGAGCACGAACTATGGGTTTCTTTATAGCGATAGGTTGAGCCATCGCTTCACCCCCGACTAACCGCAATTGTTTTGTTTTTTCAGTTACGACGCTTGTAATGACGGGTTTAAGTTTTATCGGCTCTTTTCTTACCTTTACTGAAGGTGTAATTACTTCTGGCTTTTTTTTTGTATAATGTTCTTGAATTTTATTAATAATTTCTGATTTTCGTATCGTTGAAGGTTTGGCTATTAAGATATCATTTTCTATGCAATATTCTTTGAGTTCATTAACAGTCCAGTTCCTAAGAGTTCTTTCTGAAAGAAATTCTTTTCTTGGTTCTGCCTTAACGGGGATATATTCTTTCTTATCAATTGGTTTCTCCCATTCAACAACTATTTTCTTCTGCTTTTCTTTTTCGATCTCGTCCTTTTTAATCGTTGGTTCGATCTCTTTAGAAATGCTAGGTATTTTTTTTACACCTATAGCATCTTTCATTAACATTTCTAATTCCGTTTCTGAAATTTTATCTTTATATTTTCCATCACCCTTCATAGCGATGTTATAGAGGCTTTGGACGAATATTGGAATGTATCTTTCAATTAAACCAGCTCTTCTTTCGATTTTTCGAATATTCGCTTTCCTATTAAGATAAATTCTCAACCTTCTTCCAATAGCTTCGAGACAAAATTTAATTTCTTTTATAAGTTCGTCGTCGTCAGCCAAAGCATTTTTACTTTGACTCTTAAACATCAAATGAACGTAAGGGCCAGAAATATTTATTAATAACTTTATTGGGCCTTTAGGTAAATTATTATCGTATGTTTCTAATTTATAATTCTTCCAATTAACTGATTGAACGGCTTTTGTAATTGCACAATCCGCAGAATCTCTTAATTTTGGCGTTCTATTAATAAATCTTGATAGAACATCTCTAGAACGCTTAGGTGTATCAAGTTTTTTAGGATCATTACAATAGGCTAAAACAGCTTCAACAGCATATGCTAAACCCTTACCACTTGTTGGAGCTCTAGTTTCTGCAGAAATAAAATCATCGTCCTTGGTGTAATTTTCAATAAAGTAATCAAATATTTCTGGATATGAATCTTTTAGCACTTCTTCAGATGAAATCAAATTTTTTTGGATCGTTTGTCTAAATTTTTCCGGTTCGATAGAGCGATCTTTAATATCAATACTAGCTAATATTTTTGAGTTAAAAATCTTAACTTCTTCGGAATTCACAACAATTTTTTCTAAAGATTCGTCCTTTTCGGAGGAATGATATTTAGCGCTCTTATTTATTATTTCATCCCGTAATACCTCAATTGAATCTTTTATATCATCTATAGGATCGTCAAAATCATCAACATTCTCAGATATTTTTAACCCAATTTCTTTTATTAATGTATTTTCTAATACAACATCACCTACAGGGATTGCTGTGTCTGTTGGGGGAGACATATATTTGACTGATTTGAATGCGTGAAATAGAGAATTGAATTGCACATTTGTTAACTCAGAGGGTTTAACTTTTGAAATTTGAACTTCTTTTACTAAATCTTCAAATTCGCTTCTATTTTTTAATTTTTTAATTTCTACTAACCCTATAGAAGTATTGAAAATAGTACCTAAACCATTTTTTATTTTTTCTTTGTTTTGTGAATTATTCTCAATTTGTTTTAATAAGTTACTAATCTCTTTTTCGATTTTTTTCATATCTTTTTTTGTTTCAGATTTATCAATACGTTGTCTATGTTTTTTTATTTCCCTATATATTTTTTCTAAATCTTTATTATATTGGTTATATGTATTCATAAGTTCCCAATATTTAGCTTTCAATTCTTCAGAATCAACGTGGTAAATGATTAACTTATCTCTTGGTTTCGTAGAGCGCCCAAATATTCTCTTTTCAAATTTAAGGAAATTAATAGTATCTGTTTTCTTCTCTAGTTTGTTTACAAATCCATTATTAAGAATTAATAAAGATAAATTATCCTGTAAATTCCTTTCTGCGATCTTCAGAATTTCTTTAGCTAATTTAGAACTAACTCTTACAAAACTATCTTGTAAAAAAGCTGAAATCGTGAGCTTTTCTGATTTTATTAAAAGATCTTGTAAATCACCAATATTAGTAGATAAAGGGTGTGGTTTTGCATATTTTGGTTGTTTAGGAAAATTAGAAACTACTCTTCTATAGATCCATTCTTCACCATAAGGATCGATAAAAATAATAGTTACATGCGGATTCATTAAAGCAGTTTCTTTAATATATGTATCCACATAACCTCTAACATATTTAACGTTTAAGTAGTTCAACTTAATATACGTCCCGTGTAAGAATGGGCTGTCAACCTCCGTTGGGCGCACTAAATACCGCTTTTCGTTTTTTGAAGTTGTAAAAAATTCTGACACAGTACCATAAATAGTATCTTTAGACTTTGAAACTGCAACAACGGGTTTACCGGTCGTGTTTTGGGCATCACTGAACGCACTTGGAGCGCCAAATCCTTGACTTCCACGCGTTTGTTTTAATTCTAGACTTTTTGAGGAAGCTAGGTATTTTCCAAACTTACCTAGATCTCTTTTGGTCATTCCAATACCGTTATCAAACATTTCAAAAGTGTAACTCATGATATTTTTTTGCGATAACTCAGAAGTTAAAAAGGCAGCAGCTTCAGATTCGCGGAGTCGGATTATTACAATTGGTTCTATATCAATAATTGGTTCTACAGGTTTGATGATTTCATTCATGTCTTCAATAATCCTTTTTACTTCTTCCTCAACCTCTATTTCCTCTTTGTCGATAATTTCTCCAGATTCTTCTTCTTTATCTCTATCAACATCTACGATAACTTCAGCATCAGAAGATATTGTAGGAACTATGCCAATTTCTTGCATCAATGCATATTTAGCTTTATTATTTAATGGTCGTTCCACCTCATCTTTTTTTGCTTCTTGAAGGATGGATAAATTTTCTAAAGATAATTCTTGATCCAAAGAGAATTGGATTTTTGAATCCTTATCTTTTATTTCATTCCATTGGAAATCTTCAATAGCATCTAAACTGTTGTCTAAAAATTCTGAAACGTATTGCATATGTTTATAATAACCCATTGAGAAGCCTACAAGTTGTCCTCTCTTCCTCATAAACCCTGCAATTGTGCCTTGTTTTATTCTACCTTCATCTTCAGAGGAAATTTGAATCACATCTTTTCTTATTTTTTAAATATCTACTTATTTACATGTAAATTTATAATTATATCAATTAAGAATACATAATTCTTTACTATTCAATCAATTTTTCTCAATGTATTCGGTCAATCATTTTGAACAGAAATTGAATTAGTATTTAAATCTTTTCTTTAGGTGAAAAAATTTAAAAAGAAGGAGTAAGTTTATTTTGAAATTTCTCTGATTCGGTAATTTTCTAAGGCTACATCAATTATTTTTGACGCCACGTATCTTTTAGTATGTTTTTCGATATGTGTTATGTGTTTTTCTTTATTTATTATGTATACTTCATTATCTTTACTGTTGAACCCTATATCGTCTCGACCAACATCGTTTGCAACTATTAAGTCTGACTCAGATTTTAAAAGTCTATCGTAAGCGCGATCAATTAGCTCAGTTCGAGAAACATTTGTCTCCGCTTTAAATGCGATAATAAAAAGTTTGTAATCTTTCCTTCTTGCGATATCTAATATCTTAGGCGTTAATTTCATATTTACATTTAATTCCTTTACATTGTCTGACGAGATTTTTCCGTCAATGAGATCCACTGGCTTATAGTCGCTGATTGCTGCTGCTGAAATAAAGAAGTCGTAATTATTATTTGAAATTTCATCCTTTATGACTTTAATAAAATCGTTTGCCGATTCCACATGATTGGTTTTGATGTATTCTGGAATCTTCACCATGCATTCGCCAGCAACTAATAGTACATCCGCACCTCTAGCAGAGGCTTCTTTTGCTATTTCGATACCCATTCGACCTGAGGACTTATTTGATAGATAACGAACATTATCTATAGCCTCACGACTGGGTCCAGCGGTGATTAATATTTTCTTTCCTTCAAGATCCTTTTTCGTTATCAATAAATCAATAACTCTATCGATTATATCATCCACTTTTGCAATTTTAGCCTTCCCTTCAGATATTCGAGGACCTAATACATCAATACCATACTTTTTCAAAACAGATATATTTTTTTCGATTAGAGGATGATACATGCTTTCATGCATAGCAGGAACTACGACTATAGGTATAGATGAACCAAAAGCGGTTGAAACCATTGTTGTTACCGGGGTGTCGTCTATCCCGTTAGCAACTTTAGATATAGAATTTGCTGTTGCTGGACAAACCAAAATTAAATCAGCTTTTCCAGCGGCGTTAGGTCTATCACCCGCTAGAAAAACATGTTCAACTGATCCAGTTAAATGAGTAATTACAGGGTTTCCTGTAGCCCAATGCATTAATGTTGGTTTTATTAACTCTGTAGCTGCTTTTGACATTACGGAAACTACATCCGCTCCTAAACGCATTAATTCTCTAGCAATAATTGGAGCGTTGATAACCGCAACCGAGCCAGTTAAACACATACATATAGTTTTTCCTCTTAAAATCGTTCCCTTGCTTTCTATAATGTCCTTGGATGGGTGCTGTGATCTGTCTTTTACCATTATTCAACGATTATTTTAATTTATATACTTAATAAAGTTTTATTTTCAATTTAAAAATATTGCAATCCTTTAACTCTTTTTGGATATTAGATTAAATTATTTGTTTATTCAGTCACGATGGGAGTTATAGTGAATTACAATTTGAAGAGTAACGAAAATAACTAAATTACTCCTCAACTATATTTAAATTTAGATTTAATTTAGAGGCATAAAACATTATCTTATTAAAAATATCTTGATGTACATCTAGATATACGCCTAAATTCAATATATTCGAAAACTGGTTACCGTAATAGGTTTTTAATAACTCAGATATGTTATATAAGGCGTTTTTTTCAGAAGATTTAAGTATATTAGATTTTTCAAATTCTTCTTTTCTTATTTTTAAGATTTCATTAGAATATTTGACAAATTGTGTGTGTCTCATTTTTTTTAGTTCGAAAATCTTTGTACTTCCAAGCCCTCTTACTACGAGTATATTTTTAACGATTGAATGAATTTTATTGAGCAGTTTCGTTCTAAATTCATTCAAATTACTTACTTCGCGTAATAGCTCCTGAATTATTTCAGAAAATGGTAAATCTAATCCAGCTAATTCAGTCGTTAAATTTAATAATATTAAAATTTGATCTGTTTTCTCTTCAGAATTAGATTTTAATTCTTGGTAAATAAATTCTCTTTCTTTATTTATAAAATCGAATAAAAATTTTCTAAAAGCTTTTACAAATTGACGATAGTTTGGGACAAACAGTCTATTTGGGTTATTAAATATAATTTCATAAGCTTTAAAAGGACTAATCTTTTTATCGAGAACTGATTTGATGAGAGATAAAGGGTAATACCCTTCAATAAATACCATCCCCTCCGAAATACTATTAATAGCGTCTTTAAACGAACATTTTGCGATTATATTGATTCTTTTAACGATATTTCCTTCAATTTTTACCGGTGTTTTTTGACAGTAAACCAAATCGAACGGTTTTAAGTCGTGGAAAAGAGAGTTGTTTTGATCGGGGATAACAATTTGAGCACCATATGCATTTACTATACTACCTTGTCTTGGCTTACTAGCTAAATCCCATTCGATTATCATAAGGTCGTTAATATTAGAATAATCTTGGTCAATGTCGTAATTGTATTCTATAGGTTTACTTATTAACGAAAAGACATCTATAGAATTAATTTCATAACTATTTTCTTCTCCCCAGAATTGTTTTTTATAATAAAAAATATCTGGGAAGTTGTTTAAATCGTCTAAGAACAATTCTTTAATTATTAAATAGTTAACCCCAATTTCCGAAGATTTAATGGTAGATTCGTTTATTCCATAAAAACCTATGTGTCTTATAATGTAATTATAAGCAGGGTTTTTGAGATTATCTTTATCATGATTAACGATGTAGGTGTTTCTCTTTTTTCTAAAGTCAACTTTAGATTTTTTGATTTTATATTTTTTCTTAAGTAGATTGAGAAAAGCAAATTTCTTTAAATATACTTTCTTTTCTAATTCTTTTATTTCGCTTTTATAAGCCTTATATTCGTCATAGTACGCATCTTTTTGAATCTGAAAAACTTCAAAATGCCCCTTCATAAGCTTTAGTTTATCTATTACGCAGAAATTCTCTATTTCGCTTTTAAAATACTTTACAATTTCGCTTTTAAACGATTTAAAAGCCTTCATAGGTATTAAATCTTTAAAAAGCGGATTAAGGTTAATAAGAGTATCGTAATTTTTTTTAATAAAAAAAGTTGAAAAATACATTTCATTAAAATCGTTTGAATTAGCCATTTTTTCCAATTTCTTAAGTATAGATGAAACAAAAGATTCGTTTTGAAATTTATATACATCTAATAATTTATCAAACGATTCTATAATTCTGAGTATGTTAAAAAATGTATATTTTGAGACCGAATTAAGAAATAATTTAACCCCTTTTTCTATGTAGTGATTGTATTTAAGAAGGTAGGGACCTAATTCGTTATCGTAGGCAGATTGCAGAAATTCAAAAAATTCAATATAGAAATTATTTTCAATTGCTATTTTCAAATATCTTTCAATAATCGATTCGCACTCGTGTTGATTAATAATCGCTTTGTTTAAATAATTAAGCCCATCAACGCAATTTTCACATTCAAAACAAGCATTAGCCAATTTCAAATAGTTTTTACTCTTCTTTTTGGAACCAAAGTCTTCAGAAGTTAAATTAAAATCGTTGATGTTGTTGATAATTTTTAAAGAAATCGACGGTTTTATTATCGTTAAAAGTCTTATTAGATGAATACATATCTTATCATCTCTTTCGCTGTGTATTAAAAAAGTAGGACAATCGTGAAATATTTCATTTTTTTTCTCGTTAATAACCAGGTGGAATTCCCTGTCATTATCTAAAACGATTGATCTTATCTTTATTGGATCTTCTTTTAGTGAAATTATATTAATTTTATTTTTCTGGAACTCAACTGATTTCGTATATAGTTCAATTCCATATTTCTCAATTATTAATTCTGACAATTTATTTTTTGTCATTCTTCTAAAATCTCGATTTTATAATATCAGAAATTAATTTTGGAAAGTCGTTCCAATCTTTTATAGTTAATAATTGTCCTCCTGCGATTTTAACCATTTTTTTTGCTTCTTTTAAATTAAAGGAGGATTCTGGGCAGACTAAGATAAAATCGATTCCTAAAGAGCGGAAAATTCTTAATGTTTCAATAGATTGCTGAAGGTCGTATATTTCGGCATCAGTAAATAATACATTCAGCTTTTCACGGGAGCTTGATTTTTCTTTAAATTGTTTTTTTGCCCATTCTAAGGCACTTTGAAGCCTCGTACCCCCCCTAGCTGAAACTGAGAGCAACTCATCGGCTAATTTTTCTAAATCTACTTTTTTAGATAATTCCTTTAAAACATGCGTATCTGACTCGAAAAATGCAATAGCAATCTCGTCTTTTCTCATCCCATATACTAACATCGTCACACATATTGCCATATATGCTAGTTTTTCTCCTGTCATCGAACCACTAATATCAAGTTCAAAGCATAACGAGCGTAATCCTTTTGTGGTCTCATAGACAAAAAAATCGTCGTAATTAATATGATCTAATTTTTTACCCTTTTCCAAAAGATGAAAAATTGTTTCCTCCAAGTCTATATTTTCAAAGTCGTCTCCTATTGTGTAGGGCCTAACTATGTTAATAGGTGTAGGTCCAGTCGTTGCACTGCCTAAACGAGCCCTTGAGTAATATATTCCTAACTCAATTAGCATTTTTTTTGCTAATTCCTTAACCTTTAATTTAATTTGCTCTGGTAGATTATTTCTATGAATAAACCATTGTTTAAGGAGATTCTCACCGGTACCCGCAGATAAACAAGCAATTAATTTATCTTGCGCTTCTTTGCCTCCAATTTGCTGAGCACCTTTTAAAGCTTCATTCAAATTAAAATGGCCAATTGCACCTAAAGCATCTCTATTATCGGAAGCTAGTGCACTGCTTAAAAGCTCTCTAATTCTCTCTTTATTTAGTTGGTCTTTAATTTGATTCATTAAATTGTTAATTCGCTGAAAATCTGCTACCTTCTTTTCAATCGTTTTTTTAAGTAATTGATAGTTAGGTTCAATTAATTCGTATATTTCCTCTTCGGGCATTTCAAGCTTTTTTCCAATTCTTTTAATATCTTCTGCTTCAGGATTTAATCCGATCTTTCTTAAGAATTCTGTTGCGTTTCTTAATTGATCAGGCGTTTCACAAGCTTCCAGTGTTTGAGAGGTTAAATCGGGTAACTTCTGAGATATTTTTTGTCCACAGTGCATGTTTGGGCAACTATTCATTAATTGTTGCATTTGATGAGATAGCGATTTAAATGCTTCAAACTTAATATTTTGACTATTTGCCTCGTCGATCGCATTTTTCATAGCTTGGCTAAATAGCGAATTCCAAGATTTATTAGCAAATGCATTTTTTGTCAATATATCTAACGATAAATTCATTTGTTTCTTTTGTTTTTGCGGATTTTGCATTTGCCCATTTAATTTATTTAACAATTCTTCTCTTAAATTAGTACCAAAATATTGATCTAGCGAGTCTGCAAGGTTAAAATTATGTTCAAATGAAGATTGGTTTAGCGAATTATTCAAAACTTTGTCTTGATCAAACTTAGGAGTTTCGCCTAAAGTTTTTGCGGCATTAAATAATTGATCTAAATTATTTATTTGGTTCTGAAGTTGATTTTTAATATTTTGGATTTGATCTTTTATGTTTTGATTGTCCGAAGTCTCATTTATAAATTTTATAGACTTTAAAAGATCATCCAATTTGTTTGAATTAATTAATTTTGATAAATCTTCTGAAATATTTTGATTATTGAGAGCCTTACTTGCGAGTTTTTCCCATTCCCTTAAGGAATTTTGCTGGATTAAGTCATCTAAACCTAAATTCGAACCAGCCTTTAAATCGTCAGGGCTTAAGGAATTTATTTTTTGTTCTAGCCTTTTTTGGGCTTCTTGAATTAGTTTTTCTAAGGAAGATATCTCTTCTTTATACAATTCCGAGTCGTCGTTAAAGAAATTTAATGCGGATTTATATGGCTCTTTTTCCCTATTCGAATTTAATTCTTCAAGAAATTCTTCTAATTTTTGAATCTCATCTGTATCTATTGATTTTGTCGCCTCGATTTCGTCTATAATCTCTTGAAGTTGATCTAATTCAGACTTCATCTCGGATTCTACAAGGTCTTCAATAGATTTATCAACGGTATCTTCGCTCTGAAAAAACGAGTCAATAATATCTTTTTTGTAATTTGGAAAGAGGATTTTAAAAGCAATATCTTTAGCTAATTCCTGATTGTCCGGAAACGAAGTTACGGTACTAATCTCTATGTAATCGTTAGGTGTCACAAAGCCCTTTCGATAATACCTTGATAAAATTAATTTTGGAATTGATAAAACTTGACGTGATGACGGAATTTGGATAATGTCGGTATGAGCTCTCATTCTTCTAATGAAATCTACAGCAAATTCGCAAGGATTTTCAGGAAAAACTGCCATAAAATAACTTATTACCCCCTACGCACCTAAAGTTTTATGAATAATACTTTCAATAATATTTTCAACTTTTGTACCAGGTTTTGGTTTCATGCTTCCTAGTAGAACGTGACGAGTGATCTCTGAAAGATATTCGTAAGTTGATGTTTTTTCTTTTATTTTTCCTTCTTTTTCTAAAGATCGTCTTCGAGCTAATAGTTTTGCCATAGCAATTCCGGCTCGGATTGACGCTGGTACTTCAATATCTATTTTATTCTTTCTCGTTTCGTTTATTATTGAATAAATTAATTCTAATTCAGACTCTTCGATAACAAAATGTTCCGGTAAATTTATTCTTATTATCTCGAGCTCAGTCGCTTTATCGGGATATGTTAGTTTAATCCAGACCTTAATTCTATCCTTTAAAGCCTCAGATAAGCGATGAGTGCCCGAAAGTTCTTCCGGATTCATAGCAGAAATAAAGAAGAAATCTTTGCTAGCTTTTATTCGACCCAAGTGCGGAATGTTAATCGATTCTTCCTCTAAAGGTTCTAATAAAGTATTTTGTGAGTATTCAGTAGCTCGATTTATTTCATTAGCCAAAAAAGTTCCACCTTCTAACATTGCGCTCAAAAGTGGTCCGGGGTTAAAGGCTTCTAACACAAATCCTTCTTTTAGAGTAATAGCAGGATCGAAACTGCCAATAAAATGCGAGGGTTTTATGCTTTCGTCCATGGTGAGCCAGAAAAAGCTCTGATTTTTTTTTTCTTTAGCTCTTAAACTAGCAAAATACCTACATAAAATTGTTTTCCCTACTCCAGGCGGTCCAACAAGAGCTGGAAATAATCCCGTTACCTCGGCATCTCTAAGTAATTCTAGTGCTTTACCATATTGTCCTGATAAAATAATTTCAATTGGTTCTTGAGATATATCTTTTATAAGTTGTTGCTGAAATAGCTCTTCGAATCTTTCTTTATTAATCATATTATTTTCTCTGATTAAAGATGACTATTCAAAGTCTTTCTTTTTGTAAATAATAAGTATTTGGTAATTTTTAACTTTAAATGTAATAAGATAAAAGTATAAAAAATATTTTGATTAGTATCAAAATTTTAAAAAAGAAAGGAAATTATATGATACTCTTAGAAAGAGCAACAATTTATGGTACAAGACCGTTTTGACCAGGCATTTTAATCACTCGATTCATTAATTGAAAAAATTTAGCTTATTTTTCCTAGCTTATTATTAGAATTTAAAATGATTATTTAAACTACGAAAATATATTTGAGGATTTTTAAATAAACATTTAATACTAAAAGTTAGAGAATCCAATTAGGTTTTAATTTTTCCCTTGTTTTTAGGTTCTCCAACATTCACTATGTAACTTGTTAAATCCTAGTTTTAGACCGTGAAATAACATCCTCAATCAATAATCTATAAAATGGTAAAGGTTACGAAATAAAAATTAAAATAAGCATTAACAGCAGTTCTATGTTAAATTTGAGGGTAAGATCGGATTAACGAGTAAACCTCTAAAATTATTAGTCGAGGGGAATTTTCCATATTTGTGCAATATAATATTTCGTCCTATATTATACATAAATGAATTTTTCGAAAATACTGGGTTAGATAACATTTTGAGTTGATTTAATATGGTTTCTTTACTATAGATTTCAAAATTAGTTCCATATCGAATTAAATCTTCTTCGCTCCACTGGTCAACAAGTGCGTGATAACTAAAATTATACAAGAATAAATTTAGTTTTTCTCTTACTTTGTTTTGTGCTATTATTATCTCAATTGAATCTTCTTTCGATGAATCTGGACAAAATTCTCGTAAACTAATTTCTGCTTGTTCTCGATAGTCAAAAAGCATATTCACCGCTAAATCTGCGATGCCTTCACTAATTATTAATTTTGGAGAATGAATTAGTAATAATGAGTGTTCGAATTGATTTAATTCGCGACATAGCCTCTGTTCTTTTATAATAAATTCTGTATGGTGTCCAGGGTACCCTTCGTGAGCGGCAGCTGATAAAAACAATGACCAAAACATGCTATAATTCGGGTTTAATTCTATTCTGGAGCGAAAATGACCTAAATACCAATTATAGAAAGACCATTTTACTTCTTTTTTGTTATTTTTTACCAATTGTAAAATAATTTGTTCTCTTTTGGGTAAGAGATCGACAAATAACTCTTTAGTTCGTTTTTTGGTTATGTTAACTGCTTTTTGAAACAACTCAAATACTTTTGCTTCGGGAACTTTTCGTTGCACTCTTAACTTAGCCATGCGTTCTTCTAAACTTCCAGATCCAGTATACGCCTCGTTTAACTCTTCTTTTATATTCTCCAATTTAGATTCGTCAACTGGTTGCAAGATTACATCGAACTGTCTTAAAAATTCAGTTTTAAAAGGAATTTCGACTCCATTTAAAATTTCGATGGAAGTCCTCATCGCAATTAACATTTTTTCTAAATATTTTTCGCGCGCTTTATTGAAACCTTGTATAAACAATTTTTCTTGCAAAGTTATACAATCGGATAAAAGTTTGTTTGGAGATATTATAGATTCTGTATCGACGATTTTACGTAACTTTTTAGGACCAAAATAAAAATCTACATACCCCTTAATATGTTTGTTAATTCGGAGCGCTAGAAGTAAAAATGCTATCCCAAACTTGGACAAGTTCAATTTTAATAACCAAACACAAAAATTTTGTCTTAGAAAAGCTAACCTAAGTATCTATTTATTAATTACTAATAATGATTAAAAATTTTTAAAGATTTTATAATAACTCACAGCAACTTTTATTTAGTTTTAAAATTATAATAAAAATTAAAGTAATGATATTTTAATTAAAAATCAAATAAAAATTACAAATTTTTAGGAATAACAATGCAAATAGAACAAATTTCTCCTCCGGGTTATGAAGATCGAATTTCACGATTGAAAAATAGAGTGGTTTTACAACCACACGAACTCTGCATAGAAAGAGCTAAACTCTTCACGGAATCTTATAAAAGTACAAAAGGTGAGGTTCCAAACATAAGATTTGCGAAAGCTATGCGCCATCTTTTTACAAATATGACAATAAAAATATGGGACGACGAATTTATTGTTGGAAATCGGTGTACTAAATTTGTTGGAACGCCCTTATATCCTGAAGTACGCGTTGATACAATTGAACAAGATATTAACCTTTATAACAATCGAGAAACTCAACGGCTATTACTTTCAGATGTCGATAAACAAATCATACTTGAAGAAATTATACCATATTGGAAAAACGAAGAAGAGACTACCAAATCCAGATTTGACTCTTATTTAAGTCCTGAATTAACCGATCTCATGCTAAATCTACCCTATATCGTGGATACAAACATAACTAACGGAACGGGGCATTTCTTCCCGGGACATCATAACGTCTTAAAAGTGGGATTTAACGGGTTAATTCAAAAAGCAAGAGAGAAGATGAAAGAATTTTCAAAAGATCAGAAGAAAATGAACTTTTTGGAGTCAGTTATTATTGTTTTGGACGGTTCTAAAGAATTTATTCAAAGATTTTCAATATTGGCAACGGAATTAGCAGAAAAAGAAAGCAGTAGTAATAGAAAAAAAGAACTTTATGAAATTGCTGAAATTTGTTCAAATATCTCTGGTAACCCACCATCCTCATTTAAAGAAGCCTTCCAATTATTGTATTTCACTCACATCATTGCTGGTCTCGAAGATGTAGGCTTTGCTATTAGTATAGGACGCATTGATCAAGTTCTTTATCCTTTTTATTTTGAGGATATAAAAAAGGGGACAATAAATAATGAAGAAGTGCAATTCTTAATTGAATGTTTTTATTTGAAGCTTACAACTCTATGGAATTACGTCCTCCATAAAGGAATTATAGCTGCAGAAGGTCCGCCTCTCACGGCAAATATGACGATAGGAGGCGTTGATGAGAACGGAAACGACGCTACTAATCAATTGTCGTATCTATTCTTAGATTCTTACAAAAAACTAAAAACAGTTCAACCTACTTTTTCCGTTCGCATTCACAATAAATCTCCAGATGATTTACTTTTAAAAACAGGAGAAGCAATTAAATCTGGAGCGAGTATTGCGTTGTTTAACGATGTTGTTATGATCCCAGGTCTTAACAAGCTTGGTTATACTCTAGAGGATGCGCGTGGATACGCGCCAATCGGGTGTGTAGAACCTACACATACTTATAAGTCGTTTGGATGTACAAACGCTACTCAATTAAATATTGTGAAGTGTTTAGAGTTAACTTTGAACAATGGAACAGATATGTTTACAAGAAAGCCTTATGGTATTGAAAACACAAAAAAGCTCTCTTCATACCAAGATTTATGGGACGAGTTTTCGAACCAACTTAGCTTTTTTACTAAAAACTTGGTAGAAACAATGTCTTTCCTTGAAAAAGCTATTGCTGAGCTCAATCCGCAACCCTTTTTATCCGCAACTATAGACGATTGCATTGAACGGGGGTGTGATATCACAAGTGGAGGCGCTAAATATGATTTTACTACGACTCAATTGATTGGTTTATCTACTGTTGCCGATTCTCTTGCTGTAATTAAAAAATTGGTCTACGAGGAAAAATTATACTCATTAGAAGAGTTAATCAAGATATTATCAAAGAATTACCGAGGTACTTATAATGGTAAAAAGGGAGAAGAAGTAAGACAAATCTTTATTAATAAAGTCCCTAAGTTTGGAAACGATGACGATTATGTCGACATTATAGCTCGCGACATAGCAGATTTGTTCTGTAATGAAATTCTTAACTATGAAAATTATAGAGGTGGAAAGTATCATCCAGGGATTTATTCTACAGCTTTTCACTTAGCATTTGGAGTTTTTACAGCAGCCTCCGCTGATGGAAGAAAGGCAAGAGAACCACTCTCAAATGGTGTTGGTCCAACCAACGGAAGGGATAAAAATGGTCCAACCGCGATACTTAATTCAATTATGAAGCTGGATAATGAGTTAATAACGAATGGAAACTCAGTAATATTAGCTTTTCATCCAAACACACTAAGAATAGAATTATTCCTTCCACTCATTAGAACCTATTTTGAAGAAAATGGAGGCTATCAAATCCAATTTAACGTGGTTGGAAAAGAAACACTATGTGATGCTCAAATAAATCCAAAAGAATATCAAGGCTTAGTTGTACGGATCGCTGGTTATTCCGTATTGTTTACAGAATTATCTAAGTCCGCACAAGACGAGATTATTGGTCGAACGGAATTTTAATTGCATTCAAATGCAATTCAAATAATTTTTGAAGAAAAATCAAAAAAATTTTTAGTTATTATTGTTTTTTTATTGTATCTATATATTTAAAAATAAAAATGGGCCTGTAGATCAGTCGCAGATCGCTTGCTTCGCATGTAAGAGGGCACGGGTTCAATTCCCGTCAGGTCCACTATTATATTAAATAACTATCTAAAAAGGTATGTAAATGACGCAAGAGACCGAGTACCCCAAAAGATTTAAATTCAACGATATTCAAAAAAAGTGGATACAATATTGGCGCGAAGAAAAAATTTACGATTTTAACATCGATCAAAAAGGCACTCTTTTTTCTATTGACACTCCTCCTCCTTTCGTAAGTGGTTCGTTACATATGGGACACGTTTTGAACCATTCCTGGATCGATTTTGTAGCGCGATATCATAAAATGAAGGGCGAAAATGTTTATTTTCCTCAAGGTTTTGATTGTCATGGCCTTCCAGTAGAATTAGCAGTGGCAAAAAATTATGGCGTTTCTAAGGATGACCGAGAGGAATTCTTAAAAAAATGCGTTGAATGGGTCGATATCAATATAAAAAATATGACGAAGCAGCTGGATGAATTAGGCTATTCCACAGATTGGAGATATACTTATCGCACTATGGACGAGGAATATAAACGAAAAGTCCAAATTTCACTTTTAGATTTTTACGAAAAGGGATTACTTTACAGAGAGAAATTTCCAACGCATTTCTGCGTTAACTGTGAGACGTCAGTAGCGAAAGCAGAAGTGGGTTATAAGGAAGAAATAGGAAAGTTATGGTACATAAAATTATCCTTAGTGGGAAGAGAAAACGAGTATATTACCATAGCTACAACGCGACCAGAGTATATGGAGGCGTGTGTTGCCGTTCTTATTAATCCAAACGATGATAGATACTACGATCTTTCTGCAGCAAAAGTAAGACTCCCTATTGCTAACCGAAATATTCGAATTTATACGAACGAAGATGTTGATATGAATTTTGGAACAGGAGTGGTTTATGTTTGTACTTACGGAGATGAAATGGACATCAAATGGAAATTAGAATATGACCTTAACGAAATTCAAATATTTACCGAAAACGGTCGTATGAACGAAAATTCTAAATACAAGGGACTTTCAATCATGGAAGCTCGAAAACAAATAGTAGAGGATCTTGAAGAGCTAGGATTAATAGAAAAAATCGATGACTATAAACACAGCATAATAATCCATTCAGAACGCTCGTCTTGTCGAACTCCAATAGAATACCTACCAGTTTATCAGTGGTTTATTAATGTTAAGGATTTTACTCAAGAAATTATAGAATCTGCTGATTTAATGAACTGGTATCCTAATAAACATAAACTACGATTATTGGATTGGGCAAATGGCTTGGATTGGAATTGGGTGATTTCCCGACAACGCGTCTTCGGAACACCGATTCCTTTTTGGTATTGTGGTGAATGCAACGAGATTTTTCCTCCAAAAAAAGAAGATTTACCAATAGATCCAATTAAAATTCCTCCACCATTTGAAAAATGCCCTAAATGTGGTAGTACTGATATCATTGGCGAAAAAGATGTCTGCGATTGCTGGATTGATTCTAGCATATCTCCCCTTGCCATGTCCAAATGGTTAGACGATGATGCGTTCTTTAAAAAAGCCTATTTAGAAGCTAAAGTTCATCGACCTCAGGGTTACGAAATTATTCGAACATGGTTGTTTTATACTCTATTTCGGTGCAAAATATTAACAGGAAAAGCCCCCTTTTACGAAACAATGATTAATGGTATGGTTTCAGGTCCAGATGGGAGACATATGTCAAAAAGCCTTGGGAATTCTATTTCACCGGATGAAGTTATGCCCAAATATGGAGCTGACGCTGTTAGACAATGGGCTGCGATGGGTTCACTAGGAGATGATTACCCATTTGAATTTACTTGGATAAATATTCATACAAAACAGCCAATTTCAAACGAAAAAATAGAAAAAGAAAGAAAAAAACTCCCAGAAGACAAATTTAACAAAAAATATCGCAGAAATTTCGAGCAACTAATTGGAGCATCGCGATTTATCACTAAGATGTGGAACGCATACAGATTTTTGTTCCTTAACTTAAGAAACATCGAGGTTCCAAATTTACAGATCAAAGATAGCGAATTATCCGAAATTGAAAGTTATTATTTTTTTGAATTTAATAAAGCTTTAAAAGAAGCTACAAAACATTTCGACGGATATAATTGGCACGAAGCTTTTATAGTATTACGAGTTTTTTTCTGGAACGAACTATGCGATAATTACATAGAAGCAATAAAGCATAAATTCTATTCTGAAGATAAAAATATCGCACAAAACGCATTAAAAAATGCACTGAGTTTATTTTACAAAATTTTAACCACATTCGCCTTTACAATGCCTTTTATTACAGAAGAGATTTACTCAATTCTCTATCAAAATTATATAGAGTTGAAATCGATCCATTTAGAAGCATGGCCGCAGCCGTACGATAATGTTTCTGAGGAGTTAGCGAATCGCGGAAAATTAGCAATTGAAATTATAAAAATTCTTAGAAATTGCAAATCTAAGCTTAAAATACCGTTAAATCAAGAAGTGGAAAGAATTATTATTTCCACTGATAAAAATAAGATAAACGAGATTGAAAATGTAAAAGCTGACATTATTAACACAATTAGAATAAAAAACTTTGAAATTATTGAAACCAAAAAAGAAAAGGACATTAAAGAAAGTCCTGAACTTAAAGAAGATTACGAGGATTTAAATTTATCCTTGTTCTTTTTTAAATAATCCTTTTACCTATAATCTTTTTTAAGATGGCGAATAAAAATTTAATTATTTTCGTCCCCGCTTATAACGAAGAAAAAAGCATTTTTAAATTGATTAAGGAAATACCCTCGTTCCCAAACATTAACCAGAAAGTTATTGTTATTAACGATGGCAGTACAGATAACACTTCAGCTACCGCTAAAAAAGCAGGTGCAATAGTAATATCGAATAAAAAGAACGAAGGTTTGGGTTATTCCTTTAAAATTGGATTAGTAGAAGCGTTAAAAGAAGACGCAGATATTGTAGTGGTGTTAGACGGCGACGGTCAATATAACCCTAAACACATAAATAAGTTGATTTTTCCAATATTACGAGACGAGGCCGATTTAGTGCAAGGAAACCGATTTTTGGTTGGCGAGAAATACGAATCTTCATCAATAAGGATATTAGGAAACAAAGTTATTTCGATCTTTTTGTCCAAGATATTATTAAGACTGACAGAAGTTTACGACATACAATCCTCTTTTAGGGCGTTTAATAGATCTTTGGCTACGGTTCTTGTGAAAGAAATTATTGGTAAGTACAATTACGCTCAAGAAATGTTTATAATAGCGAGCCTACAAGGGTACAAAATAAATCAAATTCCGGTCCAATGTTCGAAAAGAAGATATGGTCAATCAAGGTTAATCAGGAATCCTTTCATCCATTTAATTAAAATTCTCTGGGTTAGCTTTAGAACTTATTTATTATTTAGAGTAAAAGGTAGAATAAACTAAATTCTCAAAAATCTCTTAATAAAAAATAGCGATCCTTTTATAAATCCATTATAAATTCATCATGCTAAGTAATGTATATTATTAACAGTATTTTTAAAAGAATTATTTGGGTGTAAAAGGATATGCCACAAAGTGGAGGAATAGTA
>Ga0209121_10000838_pt1 | contig 32892 bp, 30 predicted proteins | sample Cruoilmetagenom3_FD_187292 | JGI IMG/M metagenome (GOLD analysis project Ga0209121, IMG submission 187292) | Oil polluted marine microbial communities from Coal Oil Point, Santa Barbara, California, USA - Sample 3 (SPAdes) (version 2) | ecosystem: Environmental > Aquatic > Marine > Oil seeps ... | reverse complement strand
TGCGGCAAATAAGGTGAGTCACAGGGATTTACCACATTTAGAACATATATTAGAACATATATTTTTTCTGTTTATCAAGCGGCACATGGCATTGAACGCAAGAGTACGTTGATTCAACGGAATAAAACCCTACTTTCTCAACAACTGGCCATTTGCCGCATCCCTGCGTAGTCTGCGCCAGAACCTGTAATGCCCGTTTGGCGGTATTAGCCTGAATGAATATCGAGGAGTTGAAATGTCCACTGCGATCAAAGGGCTGTTGTTTGACAAAGACGGCACATTATTCGATTTCAACGCAACGTGGGGCGTTTGGTGTGCCGGATTTATCAGGGATATATCCGAGGGTGACATAACGCTGGCCCGCAGCTTATCGGAGGTGATGGAGTTCGATTTGGATCGCGGTGCGTTTCAGGAGTCTGCCAAGTTTATTGCTGGCACCGTCGACGATATTCTGGAACCTTTGCGGGCGTTTTTACCGGCGTGGGGGCGCGATGATCTGTTGCAGCATATTTTTGAGTCCGCCTCAACCGCCCCGCAGGTGCCCGTGGTGGCGCTGGCACCTCTGCTTCAAAGATTTAGAGGAAATTCGTTGACCATCGGTGTGGCAACCAACGACAACGAAATGCCTGCCCGCGCGCATCTTCGGAGCGTGGAAATTCTGGAGTATTTCGATTTCGTCAGCGGATGTGACAGCGGTTACGGCGCCAAGCCCGAGCCGGGCATGTTGCTTGGGTTTTGCGAAGCCACGGGGTTGGAGCCGCACGAGGTGGCGATGGTTGGCGACAGCACACACGACCTTCACGCGGGGCGCGCTGCCGGAATGGTTAACATCGGCGTGCTGACAGGACCGGCCCGCGCCGAAGATCTTGAACCTTTTGCGGACGTGGTTTTGCAGGACATTGGCGCAATCCCGAACTGGATGGGCCTTAATTAGCTGCGCAGCGGCAGGAAGTTTAAGTATAAGGACAGAATGACTCGGAAACCTGACACAGAATTGCGCAGAGGCTGGACCACGGGTGCTTGCGCGGCAGCGGCGGCGAAAGCGGCGTGCTCGGCTCTGATCGGGCGCGGGTTTCTTGATCCGGTGTCGATTACCCTGCCAAAAGGGGAAGTGCCGAGCTTTGCGCTGGAGGTTAAATCCACTGGAGAAGGTTGGGCCGAAGCGGGCATTACCAAAGACGCCGGCGACGACCCCGATGTCACCCACGGCGCCTTGATTTTGGCAAAAGTTTCGTTGGGGAAGGCGGGCCAAGGCTTGCGGTTTCATGCGGGTTCAGGCGTGGGAATCATCACCAAACCGGGCCTGCCGTTGCCAATCGGGGAGCCGGCGATAAATCCGGTGCCGCGGTTGATGATAGATCAGGCGATTGCCGATGTGATAGCTGAAGCCGGAGTTGCTCCCGATTTCGATGTGACGATTTCAATCCGCGATGGTGAAAAACTGGCATTGAAAACCTGGAACGGGCGGCTGGGCATTGTTGGCGGGCTGTCGGTGCTCGGAACCACAGGCGTGGTGCGGCCGTTTTCCTGCTCCGCGTGGATCGCGTCCATCCATAGGGGCATTGATGTGGCGGTGGCGACGGGTACCCCGCATGTGATTGCGGCGACCGGTGCTACCTCGGAACATGTGGCGCGCGAGATTTATAGTTTGAGCGAGGAAGAGTGCCTCGACATGGGGGACTTTGCTGGCGGGGTGTTGAAATACCTGCGCCGCCATCCGGTTCCGAAGCTGACGATCGCGGGCGGAATCGGGAAAATGACCAAGCTCGCGCAGGGGGCAAGCGATCTGCACTCGGGGCGCTCGCAGGTGGATTTCATAGCGTTGGGCAGCATCGCCTCTGCGCTTGGGTTTGACCAAACGGCGGTAGCACGAGCGAATACGGCATTGGAGGCTTATCAGATTTGCGGCGCTCCTCTCGCAACTGAAATCGCGAAGGAAGCACGAAAGACGGCATTGCGTTTACTGGATGGCGCGCCGGTCGAGGTTGAAACGATTGTCATCGACCGTTCGGGAAATCTGGTGGCGCGAGCAGGTTTCAAATGATTTTGGTTCTTGGTGGAACGGCTGATGCGCGTGAAATTGCGGTTGGGCTTAAGGAGGCTGGTGCCGATTTTGTGGTGTCCTTGTCAGGTGCGACCAGACGCACTGCTGTGACGGAGTATCCGGTCAGAACCGGCGGCTTTGGTGGTGTCGACGGGTTAGTTGAGTATTTGGGCAAAGCAGAAATTGCGGCGATAATAGATGCAACGCATCCGTTCGCAGCAAATATCAGTAGATCGGCGGCGGTTGCTGCTGAAGTGTCGGGAGTTCCAATAGTGCGGTTTGACCGGCCGGAGTGGGTTGAATCCGAAGCGGCGGACTGGCGCTGCGTCGATGACTTAGGTGCGGCCGCCCGCGCCCTGCCTGGCGGGTCGCGGGCCTTCCTCACGGTCGGGAGTCGTAGTCTGGAGCCATTTATATCCCGCGCGGATGTCTGGTTTCTTTTTCGGAGCATCGAGAAGACGGGGCCGCCGTTCGTTCAGGGCGAAGCGATAATCGGGCGACCGCCGTTTACCCTGACGTCTGAAATAGAGTTGATGAGGCGGCACCGGATCACACATCTCGTTACCAAGAACTCCGGAGGCGGACAAACCTGCGCCAAGCTGGAGGCTGCGGCAGATTTGGGTGTTCCCGTGATTGTGGTTGGACGCCCCGTTTTGCCGGTGGTAAAGAGCGCTTCGACGGTTTCGGGCATTTTGCGCTGGGCTGAACAGATATAGAAATATCAAGGGGAAGACGATGACGACTATTATTGTGTGCGACACTTGCAATTATTCGTTGCTGGAAAAAACGCACAACGACAAGACTGGCGGCGAGATTTTGGCCGAGCATGTGGAGCGGATCGCTGCGGATGCGGGTGTTGAGGTGCGGCGGCAATCCTGCTTGATGGGATGTGAGCGGCATTGCAATGTGGCAATTCAGGGTGCTGGCAAGTTGACGTATGTTTTGGGAAAATTTGACCCTGAAGCGGATTCGGCCGAGGCGATTGTGGAATATGCACAGCGCCATGCCGAAAGTGAAACCGGGCAGGTGCCTTTTAAGCAATGGCCACAGGGTGTGAAGGGGCATTTTGTGGCCCGTATTCCGTCGTTAGGTTAGGGGAAGATCATGGCAGGCAAGATTCCGGCAACGGTTATTACGGGGTTCCTCGGGGCGGGGAAAACGACCTTGGTGCAACATATGTTGGCGAATGCCAACGGCAAGCGGATCGCGTTGATTATCAACGAATTCGGCGATCTCGGGATTGACGGGGATTTGTTGAAAGGGTGCGGGATCGAAGGGTGCGAGGACGACGACGTTATGGAGTTGTCCAACGGTTGTATTTGCTGCACCGTGGCCGAAGATTTTGTGCCTGCGATCGAAAAGTTGCTGGGGCGCGAGAATCCGCCGGATCATATCGTTATCGAGACCTCGGGTCTGGCGCTGCCACAGCCGCTTGTGCGGGCCTTTAACTGGCCCGAAATTCGCAGTAAGGTAACTGTAGATGGTGTTGTAACGGTTGTGGACAGCGCCGCTGTTGGCGAAGGCCGTTTTGCCCATAATGAAGCAGCGATTGATGCGCAGCGTGCGACAGACGAGATGCTGGACCATGAAACGCCGCTGTCGGAACTGTTCGAAGACCAACTCGCGTGCGCCGACATGATTATCCTTAACAAAGCGGACCTTCTGAGCTCCGCTCAGGCGGACGAGATTGAGGCCAGCCTGTCGGCTGGCGTGCGGTCCGGCGTTCAGTTCATCCGGGCGGAAATGGGCGCGGTTAGCCCGCGGACATTACTGGGCCTAGGGATAGGTGCGGAGGATGATCTCTCGGCACGGCACGAGGTTCATCATCACCATCATCACGATGGCGAAGACGATCATGACCATCATCACCATGAACACGGGCATGATGAATTCGAGAGTTTCCAGATTACCCGCGATGTTATCGAAGACGCCGAAGGGTTCGCCGATACAATTGCCCGGACAATGCGTGACCATGGTATTTTGCGTCTTAAAGGGTTTGCGCAAGTTGGCAGCAAGCCGATGCGGTTGGTCATTCAGGCGGTTGGGCCGCGCGTGGATACCTATTTCGACCGCCCTTTGACGGCGGCGGAAAAAGGCAAAACCGATCTGGTTGTCATCGGGCAAACCGGACTTGACCGTGTGGTGATAACGGCGGCGCTTGCCGGATGACATCTGCCGGCGTGATCATCGAACGTGGCGACCCTTGGTCCGCCGGTGCGACCGCTTTGCTGAAAGCGAGCCACGCTTTGATGGAATCGCTGTTTCCTTCGGAATCGAACCATTATTTGCCAATCGAGGCGCTCTGTGTTCCCGAAGTCCGGTTTTTCGTGGCTCTGATCGACGCTGACATCAGGGGTTGTGTGGCGTTGGCCGACAAGGCTGCTTACGGCGAGGTGAAATCGATGTTTGTCGATCCCGCCGCCCGCGGTCAGAGTGTCGGAGCGGCTTTAATTGCAGCAGTCGAAACCGAGGCGCGGGCGCTGGATATGTCGGAGCTGAAACTCGAAACCGGATATCTGCTATATGATGCACATCGGCTTTATGAACGGGCGGGGTTTACGTATTGCGGCTCATTCGGGGAGTATCCCGACGACCCTAACAGCCGGTTTATGACAAAATCGTTAAAGGACAACGGCTAATGCATCTGCTGCAAGTGCAACCCGGCGAGATTTCGGACGGAACCGAGCCCGTTGACCTCGGTCAGACGCCTGCCGATGTGATTGTTATTTCGGCGGCGGATACCGAAATTGCGGGACTTTCGGCAGCCTACAGCGAGATTGACGACGGTCCGGATAGTTTGCGGCTGGCGAATATTGGCAACCTCGGGCATCCGTTTACCATTGATAAATATCTGGATGATACGGCCACTAAAGCGCGGTTGGTGATTGTGCGTATCCTTGGCGGGCAGGCCTATTGGCCGTATGGCCTCGAACAATTCGCGATCCGTATGGGGCAGGCGGGTGTGCCGCTGGTTGCCTTGCCCGGTGACGACAAACCCGAGGAAGGGTTGCGTCGTCTGTCGACGGTTTCGGACGAGGATTACGATGCGCTCTGGTCCTATCTGATTGAAGGTGGTCCGGAAAACTCGGCGAACTTCCTGCGTTATGCAGAGGCGATGTTGTCGGACGTAGAAAAACCCGCACCGGCGAAGTTGCTGCTGCGGGCAGGGCTATATTGGCCGGGCGAGGCCGATGTTTCGCTGGAATCGCTTAGGGAAAATCATTGGGTCGAGGGTCAGCCGGTGGCGGCGCTGGTGTTTTACCGTGCGCTGGTCCAAGGCGCTGGATTGCACCCGATAAACCGTCTGGTACGGCAGTTAATGCGGCAGGGTTTAAACCCGATGCCGGTGTTTGTGGCCTCGCTTAAGGACGCGGTTTCGGCGGCGACGGTAGGGCAATTGTTCACGCAGGCTGCGCCTGCGGTGGTTCTGAACGGGACAAGTTTTGCGGTGTCTTCGCCGCAAAGCGGAGCGGAGGGGCATCAGCCCACACCGCTTGATGCAACTGACGCGCCTGTGTTTCAGGTGGTGTTTGCAGGTGGCACAGAAACGGCATGGGAAGAGAGCCTTAACGGACTGTCTGCCCGCGACATAGCGATGAACGTGTCGCTGCCCGAAATTGACGGCCGAATTCTGACCCGCGCGGTCAGCTTCAAGGGCGAGGCTTATTTCGACGAAGCAACCGAATGTCTGATCTCCAGCTATCGCGCGCACGGCGGACGGATCGCGTTTGTGGCGGAACTGGCAGCAAACTGGGCGCGTCTTGGCGCGACGCCCGAGCTGGGCCGCAAGGTTGCGCTGGTGCTGGCGAACTATCCCAACAAGGACGGCCGGCTGGCAAATGGCGTCGGACTGGATACACCCGCCGCGACGATTAACGTTTTAAATGCGCTTTCTGATGCCGGCTATACGACCGAGGATTTGCCGCAAGACAGCGCCGATTTGATGGCGCGCATTCAGGCGGGGCCGACCAACTGGCTGACCGACCGCGTGGCGCGTACCGGCGGCGAACGTCTGTCACTGTCGGAATATAATGCCGCCTATGCGAAGCTCCCGACTGAGACACGTCGTCGGATCGAGGAACAATGGGGTGTAGCCGACGCTGACCCATTTTGCGACAACGGCGAGTTTGCGCTTTCAATCCTGAATTTCGGCAATGTTGTTGTGGGGGTGCAGCCGGCGCGTGGCTACAACATCGATCCAACGGAGACCTACCACTCGCCCGACCTCGTGCCACCTCACAACTATCTGGCCTTCTATTTCTGGATGCGGAACCGGTTTGGTGCGAACGCGATTGTGCACATGGGCAAGCACGGAAATATGGAGTGGTTGCCGGGCAAGTCGCTGGCGCTATCAGACGAATGTTTTCCCGAAGTGGTTTTCGGCGCGACTCCGCATTTCTATCCATTCATCGTCAACGATCCGGGCGAAGGCACGCAGGCCAAGCGGCGGGCGCAAGCGGTGATCATCGACCATCTGACGCCACCCCTGACGCGAGCCGAAACGTATGGTCCGCTGAAGGATCTGGAGGCGCTGGTCGATGAATATTACGAGGCTGCCGGAGTGGATCCACGCCGCCTAGAGTTTTTGCGCAAGGAAATTCTGGGACTGACTGCGGCGACACGGATTGACGAGGATGCGGGGATAGATCCAGAGGCGGACGACGCGACGCGTCTGGCAGATCTCGACAACTACCTGTGCGAGCTGAAGGAAAGCCAGATCAGGGACGGATTGCACATTTTTGGCAGCTCGCCGGTTGGTCGGCTGGAGCGTGACCTTGTGCAAGCACTGGTGCGGGTGCCGCGCGGAAAAGGGGAAGGTGGCGACGCCTCGCTGATGCGGGCGCTGGCGGCGGATTTAAAACTGGATTTTGACCCGCTCGATTGCCGGATGGGCGACGCTTTTGAAGGGCCGCACCCCAAAGTGCTAAAGGCGGCCTCGGCCGATCCATGGCGTAGCCTTGGTGATACGATCGAGCGGCTGGAGTGGCTTTCGGGGCGTCTAGTCGAAGGGCTGGAGCCTGATCCACAATGGAAAGCGACGCGTGCGGTTGTCGAAGAAATTCACGCGCGGGTGCTGCCGGATGTGCGAAGCTGCGGGCAGGCAGAAATCGGGGCGCTCCTCAGAGGCCTGTCAGGCCGCTTCGTCGCACCCGGCCCTTCGGGCGCTCCCACCCGTGGACGTCTGGATACCTTGCCGACGGGGCGGAACTTCTATTCGGTCGACAGCCGTACCTTGCCTACGCCAGCAGCGTGGCAATTGGGGTGGAAATCGGCCTACGCCCTGATCGAACGGCATTTGCAGGACGAAGGCGACTGGCCGCGCGCCATGGTTCTGACAGCATGGGGCACGTCGAATATGCGGACGGGCGGCGACGATATTGCCCAGATGTTGGCGCTTATGGGCGTGAAGCCGCAATGGGACAATGCCAGCCGTCGGGTGACAGGATTCGAGATCATTCCACTGTCGGTTCTGGATCGCCCCCGTGTCGACGTTACGCTACGAATATCGGGTTTCTTCCGCGATGCTTTCCCTGCACAAATTGATCTGATCGATAGCGCCGTGCGCGCGGTGATGAAGATTGACGAACCCGAAGACATGAACCCGCTGGCGGGCCGCTATCGGCGCGAAGTCGACGAACTGGGTGAGGCCGCCGGATATCGTATTTTCGGCTCCAAACCGAGGGCGTATGGGGCGGGTCTGCAAGCGCTAATCGACGAGCGTATCTGGAATGATACCGCCGATCTCGCCGACGCATATTTGACGTGGGGCGGATACGCTTACGGCGGCGGGGCCGAGGGAGCAGGAGCACGCGAACACCTGGAAACCCGCCTGGGAGCAGCCGAAGCTGTGGTTCACAATCAGGATAATCGCGAGCACGACATCCTCGATTCTGATGACTATTACCAATTCGAAGGCGGCGTTGCGGCAGCTATCGAGCACCTTCAGGGCGAGGCGCCGAAGGTCTACCATAACGACCACTCGCGCCCTGAACGGCCGGTTATCCGCACCCTCGACGAAGAGATTGGGCGCGTCATTCGCTCGCGTGTCGTCAACCCGAAATGGATCGAGGGGGTGAAACGTCATGGGTATAAAGGCGCCTTCGAGATGGCCGCGACAGTGGATTATATGTTCGCTTTTGCTGCGACGACCAAGGCGGTGAAGAACCACCATTTCGATCTGGTCCACACGGCGTTTATCGAGGACGACGCGACGCGCGAATTCATGCAGGACGCCAACCCGGCGGCGCTGCGCGAAATGGCGGCGAAGTTTCAGGAAGCGATTGATCGCGGGCTTTGGCAACCTCGAAGCAACTCGGCAAGGGCGATGCTAGCGGATTTGTTGGAGTGAACCACCTCCGTCACGCACAGCTTTCAGAACCGGAACTGCGCGAGATATTCCTCGACATAGTCACCAATACCCCCTTCATACGCGACTCTCTCAGGCGCGCCCAAGAGCTCGCTCTGCCGAATTGGCGGTTGGTTTCGGGCGCGCTCTATAACGTGGTCTGGAACCATCTCACAGGCCGCCCACCAGAATACGGGGTCAAGGATATCGATCTGTTTTACTTCGATCCCGATACCAGTTGGGAGGCCGAGGACGCCATAATCAAAAACTCCACGGGGTTTCCCAAAGTACCGCCCGTCCAAATACGCAATCAGGCGCGGGTGCACATCTGGTACGGACAGCATTTTGGCCATGCCATCCCTCCCTTTCGATCGGTCGACGAAGCTATTGACGCCTTTGCATGCAAAACCCATAGCGTCGGTTTGCGTCTTGAGGAAAACGGTCACCCTGATCTTTACGCACCATACGGCTTGCGCGATATTTTCGCCTTCCGGATTACGCCTAACCCTTTGCGTCCGAACCGGCAAACCCATGAAACCAAAAGCAAACATGCGTTGGAATATTGGCCGGAGCTTACAGTCGCGCCGTGGCCGGACTAGGCTAACTGCGACAGAAGTGCATATTCCACATATTTATGATGTGAATACTTGATCTGCAATTCCATATCCCCTAGATGGCTAGCCATATGCAATAACACGAATGTGTTTCTAGGAGCTTTAAAAATGCTGACAATGCCAAAAAACATGCAGGAGCGCTATTCGCCGCTCTACTTCCTCGCCTCGGTTGGTGCCGGTGGCCTCGCAACGACCTTCTTTATGTATTTGATGTTCTGGGTCCCGCATCCGGGTCGCCCCGTTCCGGTCTTCGAAGACATCATGGCGTATTTCGCCAAAGCCGGCATAATCGGGCAGGGTATGGTTATCGTGGCTATGGCCGCCATCGCCTACTTTGTTTACCTGAACCTGCGCCTGCTGTTCTGGAACCTCAAAGAATTTGCGATCTTCAAAAAGACCGACGCTTACATCAACCACCAGAAAACCAACGCCCAGACGCAAGTCAAAGCACAGGCACTAGCGCTCGCTATGTCCATCAACGCGCTGTTCATCGCTGGTCTTGTGTTCGTTCCGGGCCTCTGGGGCATTGTTGAATACCTCTTTGTGCCTGCCATACTGGCGTTCCTCGCCGTTGGTATCCTCGGGTTCCGCAATCTTGCGCAGTTCCTTGGCCGCGTACTGGTTGAAGGCGGCTTTGATCGTGCGAACAACAACAGTTTCGCCCAGCTTCTGCCAGCTTTTGCCTTTGCCATGGTCGGTGTCGGCCTGGCCGCCCCTGCCGCAATGAGCACCATACCGGTTATTCAGGGCATCAGCCTGATTACCTCGACTTTCTTCTTCGTAACCTCGGTGATTCTTGCGATCATCGCACTGATCCTCGGCTTTGCGGCGATGATGAAACACGGTGCCGCCAAAGAAACCTCGCCAACTCTGCTGGTTGTGATCCCTATCGTAACCATCCTGTCGATCGTCCTGATCCGTCAAGACCACGGCTTGCACGTCAGCTTTGATCTTCACAGCGTATCGGCGGAAACCTTGATGATGCTGACCGTAGCCCTGTCCATCCAAGGCGTATTTGCCCTGCTTGGCGTTATGGTGCTGCGTCGCCAAGGCTACATGTCCCACTTCGTGACAGGCACGGTCAAATCCCCCGGATCTTTCGCCCTCGTTTGCCCGGGCGTGGCCTTCAGCGTGATCTTCCAGTTCTTCATCAACAAGGGCCTCGTTGCCGCGCACCTCGTAGACAAATACTCCCTTGTTTACTGGGCGCTGACAGCACTCGCCTTGATCGCACAGTTCGCGATGATCTGGCTGCTGGCCAAATTGAACAGCAAGCACTTCGGCTCCGATGTGCGCCAATCCCTGGTAGCTGCCGAGTAACCAATCAACAATCCAACAAAAGGGCGGGGCCGCAAAGCCTCGCCCTTTTTCGTATTGCGCGCGCCCGTGCTACCCGCCATGCTATCCGTCAAACAAAAGGGGAAGACCATGACCGAATCCGCAGATACCGAACGTCACAACATGAAAATGGCCAAGAAGAAGGCCGCCCGCGACAAAATCATGGCCTCCAAAACCGAGGAACGCGGGCTGGTCATCGTCCACACCGGCAAGGGCAAGGGTAAATCCTCCGCCGCTTTCGGCATGATCTTCCGCCACATCGCATGGGGTATGCCCTGCGCCGTGGTGCAATTCATCAAGGGCGGCATGGAAAGCGGCGAGAAAAAGCTGATTACCGAGCACTTCTCCGACCTCTGCCCGTTTTATGCAATGGGCGAGGGCTTCACATGGGAAACCCAAGACAAATCCCGCGACATCGAAATGGCACAAGCCGCATGGGAAAGGGCCAAAGAACTGATTTTGGACGAGAAGAATTCCATGGTCCTGCTAGACGAAATCAACATCGCTCTACGATACGACTACATCGACGTAGCCGACGTGGTGAAGTTCCTGAAAGAGGAAAAACCGCCGATGACCCACGTGGTTCTGACTGGCCGGAATGCGAAACCCGAGTTGCTGGAAATCGCCGACTTGGCCACCGAGATGGAACTGCTGGCGCATCCGTTCAGATCAGGTGTTAAGGCGCAAAGGGGCGTGGAGTATTAATCCGTAGGGTGCGTGGTTTCCACGCACCGCTCGTTTACACACAGGTATTAGGCAAACCTTCAGCTACCAACGCCTGCCAATCAGCACCGAGGACCTCTCGTGCAGACAATCCATTTGAATATTGTGGGTTGCCACGCTCTAGTTTCTTGACGATCAGATCATGCTGATCCGTAGTATACGTTGTAAGCGCCATGAAGCTATCATAGTAAAGGCTGGTTTCTGAATCAGATGCAGTATTCATAATTATGAACCGATCCCCACCCATATTTATCACTTCAATGGCGGCCCGTTTGAAAGCGGCATCTTGTGCCTCTGTTCGTCCACATTCCGTATTTGAAGAAACTTTGAATGTGTCCTGCGACATGGGCATCATGGTGGTTTCGGTGCACGCGGCGACCGATATCAATAACGCTGCCAACAAACTCATTTTAAACTTCACAACAACCGCATCATATTATTTTCAAATAGAAAGAAAATATATTTATTCATCGGTGTGTTGGAAAAGCAAGGCTATTCCAAAAAACGGCCTAGTTGTCGGCGATGCAACAACCCGTAGGATGCATGGCCTCCACGCACCGCTGAACACCTTTGCCCTCACATCATTGCGAGGGCAAAGCACACCCTGCATCCCGGCAAAATCAAACAGGAAGCCGCTATTTCACTCGCTTTTCACTTCAATCTTTTTCGCCTTCTTCAACGCTTCGGGGTCCTTCGGCAAAGTGATCGTCAGGACACCCTTCTTGAACGAGGCCGCGACCTTATTGGTGTCAACCTCCTCGGGAATGGATATCGAACGTTTGAAAGATCCATAGCGCCGTTCCGAGAGGAAATAATCGCTGTCTTTCTCGCCCTCCACATGTTCTTCCTTTTTCTCGCCGCTGATCGTTAGCAGCCTATCGGTCAATTGCACCTCGATGTCATTCTCGTCCATTCCGGGCAACTCGGCCTTCAACTCAATGCTCTTGCCCCGGTCGACAAAATCGATAGCTGGCGAGCGGAACCCCCAGTCAAACGGCGCGCCAATGGAATGGGCTGCACGTTTTCGCTTGGAACCGAAGGGCCAGCCTTCTTGAAACTCATCGAATAAATGATCGACCTTTTCGCGCAAGGTCGCAACCGTACCTGCATCGGAAGCAGGTGCGGTGGTTTCTTTGTTGCCGGATTTGACCTCAACTTTTTCTGATTGGTCTGCCATAATTATTTCTCCATTACACAAGTTTAAAAATACGTGGCGAGTATGTTCCAGATATCAGGGATTTCGGTTCTGTGCTTTGATGTAAATCAATCGGAAATATGTGCGAGTCATCAGCAGGCTAGTTGGTCAAACTGCCTACCGGCACCTCTCGTGAGATTAACCCGCTGTTAACCAACTACAAAATCGTACATACGCGTTGTGTACGGGTTGTGTACGCATTGTGTACCGGAAAATCTGGCCAAAACAGGTCGCAAACGGGCTTGCGCGAGCCAGCGCCGCCCCCTATGACTCGAACTACAGACGGTGCCCCGAAAAGGGGCTGAAAGCGCGTCTGGTGGAGGTCGACCCAAATAGGGGACCTAAACCGGAACTGTCACAGACTGATGCGTTTTCTTCCATGGTGGACCGATGAAACCGGAAGGAAAATACAATGCGAATTCTTATAGCCCTTGCAACAATCACAGCAACTCCAGCCTTGGCGCACACATCCGGCGCGCTGCACGTTCCCCACACTTCGTGGTTAGTAATTGTCGGTGCCGGTGTATTGGCTACGGCCGTCTACAACGCTGTTAAGCGCTGATATAATGGCTAAAATTGGTGTTATGGTCTGCGGGCACGGCTCCCGCAGCCAAGCTGCTGTCGACGAGTTCGCCCAAGTCGCCGCCGGCCTGAAACCTCATTTCCCCGAGTGGCCGGTGGACTATGGTTATCTTGAGTTCGCCAACCCCGTCATGCGGGATGGACTGGATAACCTGCGTAACGCGGGTTGCGATCATATCCTTGCGGTTCCGGGCATGCTGTTTGCGGCAATGCACGCCAAGAACGACATTCCGACGGTATTGAACACCTATGCCGCCAAACACGGAATCACGGTTGAATATGGCCGTGAGTTGGGCGTTGATCCCAAGATGATCGCCGCCGCCTCGGATCGTATCCAAGAGGCTGTAAACAAAGCAAATTCCGAGCATGGCGAGCTGCCGTTGCACGAGACTTGCCTAGTGGTTATCGGCCGTGGTGCCTCGGACCCTGATGCCAACGGTAACGTCTCGAAAGTGGCGCGTTTGCTGCAAGAGGGTATGGGTTTTGGCTGGACCGAGGTCGGCTATTCCGGTGTGACGTTTCCGCTGGTTGAGCCGTGCCTAGATCATGTTGCGAAGCTCGGTTACAAGCGCGTCATAGTCTTCCCGTATTTCCTCTTTGCCGGCGTGCTGATCGACCGGATTTACGGCTTCACGGACGAGGCTTCGGCTAAATACACCGACATCGATTTCGTCAAGGCGGGGTATCTGAACGACCATCCCAAAGTTATCGAGACTTTTGCTGACAGGGTCCGTGAAATCCTCGATGGTTCGAACAACATGAACTGCGGTATGTGCAAATACCGCGAGCAGGTGCTGGGATTTGAGGCCGAAGTCGGCTCGGTGCAGGAAAGCCACCACCACCATGTGGAAGGCCAAGGCGCCAATGCGCCGGGGGCGACAGTGGAGACGTGTGAGCTGTGCGATGATTTCTGTACCGGCGCGTGTCGTCTGGATATGGATCACCATCACCATCACCATCACCACGAACATACGCATAGCCACAGCCATACGCACGATCATGATCATCACCACCATGAGCATGACCACGTTCATCCGGAATACCCGCAAGCGGATCACCCGCACGGTCCGGAATCCGTACGCAAGCGCCTGAAAGGCTAGCGTAATGGACTACGAGAAATCTCCTCCGGCAATCTATGCCCAATCCTTTGCGACGGTGCGTGCGGAGGCGGATTTCTCGCGTTTACCAAAGGGTCTGCATCCTGTTGCGATCCGATTGATCCATGCATGTGGAATGATCGATATTGTAGACGATCTGACGTTTTCGCCGGATGTGCACGTTGCGGCTCGTCTTGCGATTGCAGCGGGTGCGCCGATACTTTGCGATGTCGAGATGGTCGGGGCTGGCGTTATCAGGCGGTACCTTTCGGGCAATGAGGTCATCGTTACGTTGAATGACCCCCGCACCGTTGGTTTGGCGGAAGAATTTGGAACAACACGTTCGGCCGCTGCGGTTGAACTTTGGGAACAGCATATCGAGGGCGCGGTTGTTGCGATTGGCAATGCGCCGACGACTTTATTCCATTTGCTGGAAAAGCTCGAGAAAGGCTGGCCGAAACCCGCTGCGATCCTCGGGTTTCCTGTGGGTTTTGTCGGGGCAGCGGAGAGCAAGGCTGAACTGGCTTCGGACCCGCGCGGAGTATCGTTTTTGAGTTTGCAAGGCCGGCGCGGGGGATCAGCGATGGCATCGGCGGCGGTGAACGCATTGGCGGCGGGTTTGCCGGAAGAATCGGCGGAATGAGTATTTTTGCAAAGAAGAAGGGCGGAATTTTATGAAACCTTGGCTTCATATTGTTGGCATTGGTGAGGATGGTCTGGCGGGGCTTACCCCTGCTACTCGAGCGGTCGTCGAGGCGGCCGAGGTAGTTGTCGGTGGGGCGCGGCATCATGTGTTGGCGGCAAATACGTCGGCGGAGATGTTGGCTTGGCCCTCGCCTTTTGATGCGCTGATTGGTGAATTGGAGGCACGACGTGGCAAGCGAGTTGTTGTGCTGGCAACGGGGGATCCGTTGTGGTTCTCTGTCGGAGCGCGGATCGGGCATTCAATTTCGGCTGGGGAAATCACCTATCACCCGCAGGTTTCTGCGTTTCAGTTGGCGGCAGCGCGGATGGGCTGGAGTATGGCTGACTTGGAGACCTTGACGGTCCATGGTCGACCGGTCGAGCAGATGATTGCGTTTATCCAGCCTGACGTACGGTTGCTTATTTTGACAACGGGCGAGGAAACGCCGACCCAAATTGCGGCGTTTCTGACAGCGCGCGGGTTTGGCCAAAGCCGTATGACGGTGCTGGCCGCGATGGGCGGCGAGGACGAGCGAAGGTTTGACGGTGTGGCGGCTGATTGGGCGCATGAAGTTCCGGCGTTTAATACGTTGGCGGTGGAATGTATTGCAGCACCTGATGCAGCGTTGATGCCGAGAGTGCCGGGCTTGTCGGATGACGTGTTTATTCACGACGGCACCATGACGAAACGCGAAGTCAGGGCGGCAACGTTGGCTAAGCTGATGCCGATGCGCGGGGCGTTGCTTTGGGATGTTGGCACAGGTTGTGGGTCCGTTGCAGTGGAGTGGATGCGAGCGGCGCGTTATGCACGAGCTGTCGGAATTGAACCGCGCGCTGATCGGCGCACTATGGCAGCGGGTAATGCGCAGGCGTTAGGGGTGCCTACGTTGCAGTTGGTTGACGGGTACGTGCCAGCGGCACTTGAAGGGCTGGCTGCGCCAGACGCGATTTTTATCGGGGGTGGCTTGTCACGCGAGACATTTACAGCCTGTTGGACGGCATTGCGGCCGCTGGGGCGGTTGGTCGCGAATGCGGTGACATTGGAGAGCGAGGTGCTGTTGGTGGCGCTTTATAAAGAGTTTGGGGGGGATTTGGTGCAGATTTCGATTAATCGTGCAGAGGCGCTTGGACCGCTTATGAGTTGGAAACCGTTGCGCCCAGTAACCCAATGGAGCTTGATCAAACGATGAACGGGACGCTGTATGGAATCGGTCTTGGCCCCGGGGATCCGGAGTTGATGACTTTAAAGGCTTACCGTTTGATCTCGGGGGCCGAGGTTGTGGCTTATCCTGCGTTGGAGGGCGGCGAAAGTTTTGCGCGTTCGATCGCAGCAGATGTAATTCCTGATGACGCGGTCGAGGTTAAAATCAACGTGCCGATGGCGGTAGAACGCGGCCCTGCGCAGGCGGCTTACGCTCTGGGAGCGGAGGATATAGCTACGCATCTTGAGGCGGGGCGGGACGTAGTTGTGCTGTGCGAGGGGGACCCTTTCTTTTATGGCTCGTTCATGTATTTGTATGCGCGCCTATCGGATCGTTTCGAGACCGAGGTTGTGCCGGGGGTGACTTCGGTGACAACTTGTGCGGCGGTATCTGGTCGACCGTTGACGGCTCGAAACGAAGTGTTAACGATAATTCCCGGACCGCTGGACGAAGACGCGATGCGTGACCGTATCGCCAGTGCCGAGGCGGTGGTGATCATGAAGGTCGGCCGTCACCTTGATAAAATTCGCCGTGTGCTCGATTCCTTGACCCTTACAGAAAACGCTGTCTATGTGGAGCGCGCCAGTCTGCCGCTTCAAAAGGTGTTTCCGTTGGAAGGCGCGCCTTGCGAGGCACCGTATTTCTCTATGATCCTTGTTACGAAAGGCCAAGATCCGTGGCTGAACTAAATCCTGTTGTTATCTGTCTTTCCCGTTCGGGTCAGGCGACTGCTTTTTGTGTTGCTGCGGCGCTGAACGCGCCAGTGCATGGACGTGAGGGGCGGTGCGATCGTGCGGATGCGTACTTCCCGAATGCGCTCGATCATGTGCGTATGTTGTTTCAGGCGGGGCATCCGGTGATCGGGGTTTGTGCCGCCGGAATTCTGGTGCGGGCTGTGGCGCCAGTGTTGACCAACAAGCGTTCCGAGCCGCCTGTGATTGCTATTCCGGATGACGGGTCTACGGTTATTCCCTTGCTGGGCGGGCATCATGGGGCAAACCGTTTAGCCAAGCAGATCGCAGAGGTTTTGGGTGGCCATGCTGCGGTTACGACGGCGGGCGACGTGGCGCTGGGTGTGGCGCTTGACGAGCCGCCTTTGGGGTGGAAGCTGGCGAACCCGCAAGATGCCAAGTCGGTGATGATGGCGATGCTGTCGGGTGAGAAGCCGATAATTTCAGGCGAGAATATTTGGGATCTGGAGGAGGGCGACGGGCCAGTGCGCTTGATTACTTCGGAGGCGCCTGCTGACGCAGGCGCGGAGACGCTCGTCTACCACCCGCAGCGATTTGCTTTGGGGCTTGGGTGTGCTCGTGGATGTGATGTGGACGAGATGTGGGATCTGGTTCAGGAAAGTTTGGCCTCTGCAAATATTGCCCCCGGTTCCGTGGCTTGCGTCGCATCGCTGGATCTGAAGGCTGATGAGCCCGCAATGATAGAGACGGCGCGCCGATTAGGGGTTCCTTACCAGATTTTTGACGCGGAGGCCTTGGAGCTTGAGGCACCGCGTTTGGCCAATCCTTCGGATGTGGTTTTCTCGGAGGTCGGATGCCACGGGGTCTCGGAAGGTGCCGCTTTGGCGGCTGCTGGGACGGAAGTGGTTCTGATCGTTGAAAAACGTAAGACCGCGAATGCGACTTCTGCCATCGCCCGTGCACCGGAAGTTATTACCGAACTTGCGGGACGGTCGCGCGGTAAGTTATCGATTGTCAGTATTGGGCCGGGACAGCATTCGTGGCGTACGCCTGAAGCTAGCCAGCTAATAGCCGATGCCGAAGAGCTTGTCGGATATGGGTTGTATATAGATATTCTGGGGCCATTGGCAGCCGGCAAAACCCGCTCGGACTTCCCGTTGGGGGGAGAAGAGGATCGATGCCGCTATGCGTTGGAGCAAGCTGGCAAGGGAAAGAACGTAGCACTGATCTGTTCCGGAGATGCCGGAATTTATGCGATGGGGGCGCTCGTGTATGAATTGCTCGACCGTGGCCCCGAAGCGATGGGTGTGTCGGACGCCGCGCGGCGAGTTGAGGTGGTTTCGACGCCGGGGGTCTCGGCATTGCAGGGGGCGGCGGCGCGGGCGGGTGCTCCGCTTGGGCATGACTTCTGTGCGATTTCTCTTAGTGACTTGTTGACGCCGCGGGAGGATATTTTGAAGCGGTTGAAAGCCGCCGCCGAGGGGGATTTTGTGATCGCGTTTTACAATCCGGTTTCCAAGCGTCGCCGTACGTTGCTGGCTGAAGCGCGGGATATTTTATTGCAGCATCGGCCTGCGGATACACCGGTGATGCTGGCGAGTTCCCTAGGCAGGCCGGAGGAGTTTGTGCGGTACCGGAAACTGTCTGAGCTCGAAGTGGATGAGGTGGATATGCTGACAGTTGTGTTGGTTGGTTCGTCGCACTCGAAACTAGCGGAGTTGGGTGAAGGACCTCGGATGTATACGCCACGTGGGTATGCGCGAAAAATAGACGGAGACTTGGCGAAGTGAGTATTTTGGCAAAGAAGAAGGCGGGTCGGGTATGACGGTTCATTTTATTGGTGCCGGGCCGGGTGATCCGGATTTGATTACCATCAAAGGACGGCGTTTGATCGAGAGTTGTCCGGTTTGTTTGTATGCGGGATCTTTGGTGCCCGAGGCTGTGGTGGCGTATACGCCTGAGGGGGCGCGGGTATTGGACACAGCGCCTATGACGTTGGATGACACGCACGCAGAAATCGTGGCGGCGCATGCGCGAGGTGAAGATGTGGCGCGGGTGCATTCCGGGGATCCTGCGCTTTACGGTGCGATCGCGGAGCAAATCCGGCGGTTGAAGGCCGCCGGGATCCCGTATGATATAACGCCGGGTGTTTCGGCCTATTCGGCTGCTGCGGCGGCAATGGGGCAGGAGTTGACGATACCGGAGGTCGCGCAGTCGATTGTGTTGACGCGGATGTCGATGAAGTCCACCGACATGCCTTCGGGCGAGACGTTGGAGAATTTCGGGCGGACAGGAGCGACTTTGGTGATACATCTTGCCATCCGGAACCTGCGCGAAATACGTCGACAGTTGGCGCCACATTATGGTGACGACTGTGCGGTTGTTGTGGCCTATCGTGTTGGTTGGCCGGACGAGTTGATCATTCACGGGACGTTAGAGGATATCCATGCCAAGGTGCGGGCCGAGAAGATCACGCGGACGGCTTTGGTGTTTATCGGACCGGCGCTTGCAAATCAGCAGGATTTCAAGGATTCTGCGCTATATGATCCGGAAATTCCGCATGTATTACGCCCAAAGGTTAAGAAATGAACGAATTTGACCAACTTACATTCGATGCCCGGTTGCCTGAATTCGAGGCGGGATCCGTGTGGTTGGTCGGGGCTGGTCCGGGCGATCCGGGGTTGGTGACTTTGCATGCGTTGAACGCACTCAAACAGGCGGATGTAGTTGTTTATGATGCTTTGGTGGCCGAAAAAATTCTCGGTTGGGCCAATCCGGATGCGATTATGGAGTTCGTTGGAAAACGAGGTGGCAGGCCTTCGCCCAAGCAGCCCGAGATCAATGCGAGTTTGATCGCGCATGCGCAAGCAGGAAAGCGGGTGTTACGCCTTAAAGGTGGCGATCCGTTTGTGTTCGGGCGGGGTGCTGAGGAAGCGCTGGACTTGGTTGCGGCGAATGTGCCGTTCAGGGTGGTGCCGGGGATCACAGCCGGCGTCGGCGGATTGGCGTACGCCGGGATACCGGTGACCTCGAAGGAGGTAAACCAGTCGGTAATATTTCTGACTGGCCACGATCAGACGGGATTATCGCCGGCGCGCATTGACTGGGAAAGTGTTGCCCGAAGTGCTGGCATGATCGTGATGTATATGGCGATGCGGCACATGGACGAGATCGCGGAAAAGCTGATTGCGGGTGGACGTCCGAAGGATGATCCGGTCGCGGTTGTCGCTAATGCAACAACGCCCGCGATGCGGGTGTTGGAAACGACGCTGGCATGTGCGGCTGCGGATATCGAAGCGGACGGGATCGGAGCACCTGCGATTGTCAGTGTCGGCCGCGGGAACCTGTTGCGCGACAAGCTGGATTGGAACAAGTGAAGGGTTTTGTAATCGCCGCGCCTAATTCCGGTGCGGGAAAGACGATGATAACTCTCGGGCTATTGCGCGCATTTCGGAGACGCGGCCTGCGGGTTGTTTCGGCGAAAAGCGGTCCGGATTATATTGACCCGCAGTTTCACAAGGCCGCTAGCGGCGCCGAGTGTGTCAATCTGGATGCTTGGGCGATGTCGCCGGAACAACTGAAGGGTCTGGCAGCGGGACAGGACGGCGAGTTTTTGATTGTCGAGGGGGCGATGGGCCTGTTCGACGGGGCCCCATGCGTTGATAATCCGATGGGGCAGGGAAGCATCGCGGATTTGGCCGAGGTTCTGGACCTGCCGGTTATTCTTGTGCTCGACGCGGCGCGGCAATCACAGACGGCGGCGGTTGTGGTGCAGGGGCTGGCGAATTTACGGCCGTCGGTGCGAATTGCCGGTGTTATCCTCAATCAAATTGGCTCGCCGCGGCACGGCGAGATTATTTCGCGCGCCATAAGCGCGATTGGTGTTCCGGTGCTGGGGGCGGTGCCAAGAACAGCTAAATTGCAGGCGCCGTCGAGGCATTTGGGGTTGGTGCAAGCCATCGAACACGCCAACCTTGAGGGGTTCATTGAGGACTCCGCACAGTTGATCGAGGCAAACGTTGATCTCGATGCTTTGAGTGATTTGGCTGCGCCTATAGGTGCTGCAAGTCGCGATGGCGGCTTGCCTCCTTTAGGGGCCAGAATTGCTGTGGCAAAGGACGATACCTTCGCGTTTTCTTACCCACATATGTTGGAGGACTGGCGCAGATCCGGTGCCGAGGTTTCATTCTTCTCCCCGCTTCAAAACGAGGGCCCTTCGGCTAGTTCGGACGCTGTTTTCCTTCCCGGTGGGTATCCGGAATTGTATGCGGGTAAGCTGGCGGCGAGCAACGGTTTTGCAGCCGAAATGCTGGCTGCGCGGGATCGCGGTGCGTTGATTTATGGCGAGTGCGGCGGCTACATGACGCTTGGTGAAAGTCTGATCGATGCCCAAGGCGTGCGGCACCGGATGCTGGGGTTTTTACCGGTACACACAAGTTTTGCCGAGCGGCGGTTGCATTTGGGGTATCGTGCGCTGCAGCCGGTTTCGGAGTTACCTTGGGGGCGGCCTTTGAAGGGGCACGAGTTTCACTATGCGTCGGTTATCGGTGCCGACATGACCGGACCTCTGTTTCGAGCGCAAAATTCGATGGGCGAAAAGTTGTCCGATATGGGGCATGTCAGGGGGCGAGTTTGCGGTTCGTTTGCACATGTAATTTGTTAGCTTGAGCTTGGTGCCGAACCCTTCCGCTGTACGAATTTCCTGTCAGCGATTAGGCAAAAAAAAGGCCGAGCATCGCTCGGCCCAAGTCCAACAGGGAGGTATGAAACTGCGGGGGCAATGCCCTGCCGCTTCGTGAATTGATATAGGTTGAGGGTGGACCCCGTTCAAGGAAAACTTGGCGATTTATGTGCATACCTGCTATCGTCAGAATGCATGGCTGAATACATTCCATGTTAACAATGTGCTTTTATTCGGCTTTCTTCGCCTGAATGCGGTATTCCTTGATTTCGTCCAGAACGAAATTTCTGAAAGCCGCGACGCGTTTTGAGTGCCGTAATTCTTCCGGATAAGCCAAATACACCGGAATCGGTCGGCTGCTATGCCCGGGCAGAACCCGCTCCAACTCGGGAGAATCCACGATAACGTAGTCCGGCAACGCCCCGATTCCAAGACCGTGACGGGCCGCTTGCAGAATGCCGAAATAACTGTTCACCGTCAGAACTGACTTGCGATTTGAGCTTAGAAACGGAGCCATCCATTCGGCCCCCGCACTAACCTGTGGCGAGCTTGGGCTATGAGCGATCAGGCGATGCTCCCTGAGGTCTTTTGTGCTTTTTGGCACGCCATATTTTTCGAGGTAGTCACGCGAGGCGTATAGCTTCATGTCGACGTCCATCAGACGGCGCCGGATCAAGTCGGCTTGGCTCGGTTCCTTCATGCGGATCGCGACGTCGGATTCGCGCATCGGAAGGTCCAGCACCCGTTCTTCCAGCATTAGATCAATTTTCAGATCCGGATATTTTTCGTAGAGATGACCGAGACGCGGTGCCAGCCACAAAGTGCCAAAGCCCGTTGTAGTCGTTACGCGAAGATTGCCGAAAACCTCGTCTTTGCTGTCGCGAATGTGGGCGGTGGCTGTGTCCAGACGGTTACTCATTGCGCGCGTTGCTTCTAGCAGAAGCTCCCCTTGCTCGGTTAGGATCAAGCCGCGCGCATGGCGATGGAAAAGCATAACGTTGAGGTTCTCTTCCAAGGCGCTAACCTGACGGCTAACGGCGGATTGACTGAGGTGCAGCACTTCGCCCGCATGTGTCAAACTGCCCGCTTCGGCAACCGCATGAAAGATTCGCAGTTTGTCCCAGTCCATTTTTCCCCGTCGCCTTGTTTTCAAGCACTTGTTTTTAAAGGTATTGTTTAATTCGATCACTATAGCCGGAAAACTTGTGATAAAAAAGCGTAGCTTTCACGCGACGTCACGAAAAATTTTGTTGTTTGGGTCAATCGTTCTGACCTATACTCCGGTAAATGCTGTTTGAGGAGGCCCACCATGACACTTCAATCCGTTTCTTTGAGTGACCGCTACGATCTATCCAAACGTTTCGTTTTGTTAAGCGGCACGCAAGCGCTGGTGCGCCTGACGATGATGCAAAAGGCGCGTGATACGGCTGCGGGCCATAATACGGCTGGTTACGTGACAGGGTATCGCGGCTCACCCCTCGGCGCTGTTGATTTGCAAATGGAGCGAGCGGGCAAGCAGCTTAAGGCTTCGGACGTAAAGTTCTCGCCGGGGCTGAACGAGGATTTGGCTGCGACGGCGCTCTGGGGTGCTCAGCAGGCGAATCTGCACGGCGAAGGCGCATTCGACGGTGTTTACGGATTCTGGTACGGCAAAGGGCCAGGGGTCGATCGGACTGGCGACGTTTTCCGGCATGCGAATATGGCCGGTACGGCTGAACTCGGCGGTGTGTTGGTGGCTATGGGCGATGACCATACCGGAGAAAGCTCCACGGTTCTGCACCAGTCGGAATTTGCGTTGGTCGATGCGCTTATGCCGATTCTCTCGCCAGCAGGTGTTCAGGAAATTCTTGATTACGGCATTCTGGGCTGGGAGCTCAGCCGTTATTCGGGCTGCTGGGTCGGCCTGAAATGCGTGAAGGACACGATCGAGGTTACCGAAGTTGTCGATGGCGATCCGAACCGTTTGTCAGTTGTCACACCAGCTGATTTCGAGATGCCTGAGGGTGGGGTCAACATAAAGCTTGTCGATGATCGCACCGAACAGGAGGCCCGCCTCCATGACTACAAGCGCTTCGCCGCCGAGGCGTTCGCGCGTGCAAATAGGATAGACCGGAGGGTATTGGGGGGAGAAAGCGCGAAGATCGGTATCGTGTCGTCAGGCAAAAGCTGGCTGGACACGGTTCATGCGCTCGACCTGCTGGGTATCGACGAGGCCGAGGCTGAACGACTGGGGATCACCACATATAAAGTTGGGATGGTCTGGCCGCTGGATATGACCAGTTTCCGCGAATGGTCCGACGATCTGGATTTGATCATAGTCGTCGAAGAAAAGCGCAAGCTGATCGAAGTGCAGATCAAAGAGGCCATTTTTGATGACCGCCGCGGACGACGTGTTGTCGGTTGGAAGAAAGAAAACGGCGATGTTTTGTTCACGGTCAAAGGCGCTCTCGATCCTGTCGGGGTGGCGCGTACACTTGGTGACTTGTTGACGGAAGAAGGAGTCGAAAGCGATCGCCTGACGACGGCCAAAGCGGTTCTGGATGACGCGGCGAAGGCCGACAATGCCGAAGAGATCGCTTCGCGCTTGCCGTGGTTTTGTTCGGGTTGCCCGCATAATTCCTCGACTAAAGTGCCGGAAGGATCGCGCGCCTACGCAGGCATCGGGTGCCACTATATGGTGCAGTGGATGGACCGCGACACGCTCGGCTTTACGCATATGGGCGGCGAGGGTGCGAACTGGATAGGCGAGGCGCCTTTTTCCAACCGTAAGCACGTGTTCCAAAACCTGGGCGACGGGACGTATAACCACTCCGGAGTGCAGGCAATCAGGGCGGCGATTGCGGCGGGTGACGTGAATATCACCTACAAAGTCCTCTACAACGATGCGGTTGCCATGACCGGTGGTCAACACAACGAGGGCGATTTGAGCGCTGCTCAAATCGCGCACGAGCTTGTGGCTATGCGGGTGAAAAAACTCGTCGTTGTATATGATGAAAAAGAGGACGTGGACTTCTCCGCACTGCCCAAGGGCGTAGAAACCGCCGAACGTCGCGACCTGATGGATGTGCAAAAACGCCTACGCGAGATCGAGGGTGTGACGGCGATCGTTTATATCCAGACCTGCGCTGCGGAAAAACGCCGCCGCCGCAAGCGTGGCCTTTTCCCTGATCCCGACAAACGCGTGTTCATTAACCCGGACGTCTGCGAGGGCTGCGGTGATTGTGGTGTGCAGTCGAACTGCGTTTCGATCCTACCGAAAGAAACCGAATTTGGCCGCAAGCGCGAGATTGACCAGTCGTCCTGCAACAAGGATTTCTCCTGCCTCAACGGATTCTGCCCGAGTTTTGTGACACTGGAAGGTGCGCAAGTGAGGAAGCCCGAGAAAGCGGAGTTGGAGCTGCCGGACCTGCCGCAACCTAACTTGCCGACGATAAACGGTACCCATAACATCGTGATAACCGGTGTCGGCGGTACCGGCGTTGTGACTGTCGGAGCGCTGCTGGGTATGGCCGCACATCTTGAAGGCAAGGGCGTCGGGATGATGGAAATGGCGGGACTGGCCCAAAAGGGTGGTGCGGTGCATATCCATTGTCGGGTCGCGGAGAAGCCCGAGGATATCTCGGCCATCCGTGTGGCTGTGGGCGAAGCGGATGCGATGATCGGCGGCGATCTCGTGACCTCCTCCGGTGCAAAAACATTGGGGCTGATGACGCGAGGCCGCACGAAGGCGGTTTGCAACTCGCACCAGATCATCACCGGCGAGTTTACCAAAAACACCGAATTCAATCTACCGGTCGATCGGATGAGCATCGCGCTGCGTGCACGCGTCGGCGAGGAAGCTCTGTCGATGCTGGATGCAACAAAGCTGGCCGAAAAGTTTCTGGCAGATGCTATTTACGCCAACGTCTTGATGTTGGGCGCGGCTTGGCAAGCTGGGCTTGTTCCGCTGTCTCTTGAATCGCTGGAACGCGCGATTGAGTTGAATGGCGCGGGCGTCGAGGGCAACCTTCTGGCGATGAAAATCGGCCGCTGGGCTGTGGCTTTCCCTAAGGATGCGGCGGCATCGCTGATCGAGGCAGCGGTCTCCGACGTAGTCCTAACAGGTATCGAGGCACGTGCGGCGCACTTGCGGAAATACCAGAACGGTCGTTTGGCCAAACGTTATCTGAAGCGGGTCGATGCGGCCAAGGCGATTGATGCGGAGTTCGGCGAAGCGGTCGCGAAGGGTTATCACAAGTTGTTATCCTACAAAGATGAATACGAGGTCGCACGCCTGCATCGCGAAACACTGGAGGCAGCGGTGGCGGATCACTTTACTGATGTTCGCAGCATGCGTTTCCATATGGCTCCACCGATCCTTGGCAAAAAAGACAAGCAGGGGCGGCCGGTTAAATCCGAGTTCGGTCCGTGGATGATGAAAGCCTTCGGCGTACTGGCGCGCATGAAATCGCTGCGCGGCACCCCTTTTGACGTCTTTGGCTATTCGGCAGAACGCAAGATGGAGCGGGCGTTGATCAAGGAATACCAGAAAACCATGGCCGAGGTTTCGGCAGCGTTTTCTGGCGATACGAAGGATCTGGCCGTTGCGCTTGCGGAACTACCCTTGGAGATTCGCGGTTTTGGTCATGTTAAAGCCGCGAACGTCGAAAAAGCCGCCAAGAAACGCGAAGAATTGTTGGCGGGATTACGTTCCGGTGGAGCACCACAGGCGCAAGCGGCTGAATAATCAGCCCTTGCGGATAAGGTAGACATGAGCTGGATTGTCGGTATTCGCCGAAACCAGCTCGTACCCCTGTTCAAAGCAGAAATGCGGTACGTCAATCACTGCGGCAGGATCATCGGCAATCAGGCGCAAAACCTGTCCGGCTTCCAGACCTTGCAGCCGTTTGCGCGCTTTCAATACCGGTAGCGGGCATAGCAGCCCGATTGCGTCGAGTTCATGATCCCAATCCATGCATTAGACCTATGCGGCCCTGTAACACTTGTCCACGGTAATGTGACAATTCAGGGCATGACGCGCGCGTGCAAACCGCTTAAGTATGGGTTTGAAACAACGAGGTTTGCCATGTTCGGAATTGATATCATTGACGCCTCGATGGGCTTGTCGCTGCTGATCGCCACGCTTGCGGGTGTCCTGTCGTTCCTGTCGCCCTGTGTGTTACCGATTGTACCTCCTTATCTGGCATTTATCGGCGGCACTTCGATCGACGACATGTCGGAGGGGCGCGATAACGGGGTGATCGTCAAGGCGGTCTTTTTCGTTATGGGGCTGTCGACGGTATTCATCTTTCTAGGGCTGGCGGCTTCGGCCTTCGGGCAGGTGTTTTTACAATACCAGCAACAAATGGGAATGGTCGCCGGTGTTGTGATTATCGTTTTCGGGCTGCACTTCCTTGGTGTTCTGAAAATCCCCTTCCTCTATCGCGAAGCACGTTTTGACGCTGGAAATCAAGGTGGCAGCCTGTTTGGTGCCTATATTTTGGGGCTGGCGTTCGCCTTTGGCTGGACACCTTGCATCGGGCCGATTCTAGGTACGATCCTGTCGCTTGCAGCACAAGAAGGCTCGGTTCAGCGCGGAGTTGTTTTGATGGCTTTTTATGCAGGTGGTCTTGGTATCCCGTTCATTTTGGCCGCGATGTTTATGCGCCGTTTTGTGAAGGCGATGAACAAATTCAAGAAGCACATGGGATTGGTCGAAAAAATCATGGGCGTACTGCTCGTGCTCGTCGGCATTATGCTGGTGACCGGCCTGTTCTCCGAAATGTCTTTCTGGTTGCTCGAAAATATTCCTGCCCTTGGCTCTATCGGCTAGAACCCTGAGAAATTTCGACGTAGTGTTGTAAAAAATATTTTTAATAGCTTGGTTGCCGTGAATAACAAACTGACCCAATCCGTTCGCCGGCGCCATGTATTCTATGTGCCCGGTTATGATCCGATGCCGCCCCGACGCTATCGGGAGCTTTACCGTACCGAGGGTGGCAAGCAGTCCGCAATTTCTGACTATGAACTGTCAATCGAAGGTGCGACGGGGCAGGCGGAGAAGTATCACTGGAATGTAAACACCGACGTTAATGGTGCCGAAACTGATACACGAATCGAGTTGTTGCTTTGGAACGATATCGTTTTTGATTCGATGCGGAATTCGATTCCGGTGACGTATTGGCTGCTGCTCCGAACATTGTGGCTGTATTTTTCAAGCGGCGCTTTGCTGGCTTTACGACGTTTGCGACGCGCCCCGATTCTGGCGGCGATGTATCCGGCTATTGTCCTGATGGGGCAGGTTCTTTTTTCCTTTCTGCTTGGCAAAATTGTTGCGGGTGTTATCGGCGGGCTGCTCGGATTGGCCCTCGGCGGCAGTTTGTTTTTCTCGATGTTGGTCCTGTTCCGGAAATGGGACAAACATTTCTTCGCCTATTACCTGTTGCATGATTTTGCGTTCTGGGCGCAGGAAAAAGGTGCGTTGCCTGACGTGCTCTCTAGCCGCGTAGATCGTTTCAGTGAACGCATATGCGCGGCGCTGGATTCCGACGTGGACGAGGTTCTGATCGTCGGCCATTCTTCCGGAGCACATCTGGCGCTCGTTCTTGCGGCCGAAGTTCTGCGCCGTCGCCCCGAAGCCCCGAAGCTTGCCCTGCTAACGCTTGGGCAGGCCATTCCCGTGATCTCGTTTTTGCCGGGGGCATGGGATTTACGCCGTGATTTGCAGCAGGTCTCGTCGCGTCCGGATATCAAATGGCTCGACGTATCCGCCCCGGGTGACGGTGCGTGTTTTGCCTTGGCGGATCCTGTCGAGGTCAGCGGTGCGGCGCCCCTGACGAAAAAATACGGACCGACCGTTATGTCTGCGGCTTTCAGCAAAACGCTGTCGGTAGAAACCCAACGTCAAACCCGTTTCAAGTTTTTCCGGCGCCATATCCAGTATCTTTGTGCTTTCGACTTTCCGGTAGAATACGATTACTTCCTGATCACTGCGGGGCCAATCAGCCTTAAAAAACGATTTGAAAATCGCGGGTCGTCAGCGTCCACAATTACCAAAGTTTATTCGCCCCACACCAATACCGGCCCCGAAAATGGCTAGTCGAGCACCAAAACCAGTATCGCGACCGGAGGGGGCTAGCTGGTTTAAGCGGATCAAACTGTTTCGCGAGGACATGTTTTCTTCGCAACCCGCAAAGCTCTATCGTGCTTGGATGGCCGAGGCGCGCGGGCCGTTTTACAGGTCGTTTTTGGTGAACGATCCACAATTGGTGAAACAGGTATTGGTCGACGAGAAGCCGGACTATCCGAAGTCCGAAATCATTGGCGACACGCTCGCACCTCTTTTGGGGCGCTCCGTTTTTGTGACCAACGGTTCGGTTTGGGAACGTCAGCGGCGTATCATTAATCCGGCGTTCGACGGCAGTCTGAAATCCTCTTTTCCGGCAATGGTGACCGCGGCCGAAGCGGCCGTTGATAGGTTGGCTGAACAGGCGGACGGGCGCGACGTCGAAATGGAGTACGTGACCTCCCATCTCGCTGCCGACGTAATTTTTCGCACACTTTTCAGCATTCCGATCAGCACCGAGATTGCAGCGGAGGTTTTTGACGAATTTCGAACGTATCAGCGCGCACAACCGTTATGGAACCTACCGGGGCTGCTGCGTTTGCCAGCGTGGATGCCTAGATTCCATTCCGCTCAATCCCGCCGGAGCGCAGCGCGGATAAGGGTTCTTTTGTCGGAACTCGTTGCCAACCGAAGCGCTGAAATCATCGCCGGCACTGCACCCGACGATCTGGCAACGCGCATCATGACCACACCAGACCCACAAACCGGCGCCAAATTTACGGCGGAGGAGATGGTCGATCAGGTTGCGATATTCTTTTTGGCTGGGCATGAAACCTCGGCGAGCGCGCTGGCGTGGGCCTTGTATTTGCTGGCTAGTGATCCGGATGTGCAAGATCGGGTGGCCGCCGAGGTCGCGACGAGCGCAGCGCCAGCATTTGAGGAAATATCCAGGTTCCGCTTCACACGCGACGTTTTTCGCGAGACTTTACGCCTGTATCCGCCTGTGCCGATGATGGTGCGTGAAGCCGCAATGGACTCTGAAATGCGTGGGCGAAAGGTTGCAAAAGGTTCATTGGTGATTGTTTCGCCATGGCACCTGCAGCGACACGAGCGTCTATGGCAAAAGCCGGACGAATTTGACCCTGACCGCTGGCTGCGGGTTGAAAACAAGACCTGTCAGCGGGACGCCTATTTGCCTTTTTCAAAGGGACCGCGTGTGTGCGTTGGGGCGGGTTTCGCGATGGTTGAGGGTGTCTTGCTTTTGTCAATGCTGGTGCGGGCTTTTCGCTTCGAAACCACAGAAGAAACGCCCGTTCCGGTCGCTCATCTGACGGTTCGGGCCAAGGACGGGGTCAAGCTTCGGGTGTCGGCACGCGGTCCTGATACCACGTAAGGACATAGCCTCTGATGGCTGTCGCAAGGCCGGTTTCGGGGGCGCGGGCTTCGTCAATTTGCGCCGCTAACCCGTTGATGGTCCTGTTTTCTTGCGCAGCGATATCCAGAAACGCCTTCCAGAATTGCCGCTCCAGAGAGACGCTCGTGCGGTGTCCCCGCAACGTTAGTGAATGTTTCTCCGGCCGCATCTAGGTTTCGTCTTCGCGTTTGTGACCGTCGAGTTGACGGTCTGAGAGGCGATTGATTTGCACAACCCGTGCACGCTCCGGTTTCTTAATCCCAGCCGATTGAGTGTCGATACGAGATTTCTCGCGATCGTCGTCGCGCGACTTCTGTTTGCGGATTGTGCGAAGGTTAATAACTTTTCCCATGGTGAAATCCTGCCACGCACGGTGGCAGGATTCAAGTTACTTAGGGCCGATCATGTCTTTGGGCTGCACGACACGGTCGAATGTTTCGCCGTCTACAAGGCCTAGGTTAATTGCCTCTTCCCGCAGAGTAGTGCGGTTTTTGTGCGCGGTTTTGGCAACCTTGGTGGCGTTGTCGTAGCCGATTTCAGGGGCCAACGCAGTGACCAGCATCAGGCTTTCCCACATGAGTTGGCTGATACGATCCTCGTCAGCTTCGATCCCCACGACGCAGTTGTCGGTGAAGGCAACCGACGCGTCCCCCAGCAATTGCATCGACTGAAGAACATTATAAGCCATCATTGGTTTATAAACATTTAACTCGAAATGGCCTTGGCTGCCCGCAAAGCCCACAGCAGCGTCGTTGCCCATGACTTGAGCGCAGACTTGGGTGATGGCCTCGACCTGTGTGGGGTTCACTTTGCCCGGCATGATCGACGATCCGGGCTCGTTTTCGGGCAACATCAACTCGCCCAAACCACAGCGGGGGCCGGAGCCTAGCAGGCGGATGTCGTTGGCAATTTTGAAGACTGACGCCGCCACGGTTTTCAACGCGCCGGACATTTCAACCAGCGCATCGTGAGCAGCGAGGGCCTCGAATTTGTTCGGTGCCGTGACGAACGGCAGGCCAGTGATTTCGGCCATGTTTTTTGCAACCAGTTCACCCCAGCCGTGTGGCGTGTTCAGTCCCGTGCCAACGGCGGTACCACCTTGGGCGAGAGGGTAAATGTTTTGCAATGCATGGCGAACGCGTTTGATTCCTTGCTCGACTTGGAAGGCATAGCCGCCGAATTCCTGCCCAAGCGTCAACGGAGTTGCGTCTTGGGTGTGGGTTCGGCCGATCTTGATGATACCTTTGAATTCATTAGATTTTGCGACCAGAGCGGCATGCAATTGCTCCATTCCGGGCAGCAGAACGTCATGCGCAGTAGTGGCGATAGCGATGTGCATAGCAGTCGGGAATGTGTCGTTCGAGGACTGCCCCATGTTGCAGTGATCATTCGGGTGAACCGGGGATTTTGAACCGATCACGCCGCCGGAAAGTTCGATGGCGCGGTTGGCGATAACCTCGTTGGCGTTCATGTTGGACTGGGTGCCCGAACCCGTCTGCCACACGACCAGCGGGAAGTTGTCGTCGAGCTTGCCGTCGATCACTTCGGTCGCCGCTTCGACGATTTTATCGCCAAGGGCGGGGTCAAGTTTGTCAAGCGACATGTTCGCCTGCGCGCAGCCTTTTTTGATTACACCCAGTGCGCGCACAATCGCGATGGGTTGCTTCTCCCAACCGATCGGAAAATTCATCAAAGAGCGCTGTGTCTGCGCGCCCCAATATTTGTCGGAGGGGACCTCTAATGGGCCAAAGCTGTCGGTTTCGGTGCGGGTGTTGGTCATCGCAAAGCTCCTGATTTGTGCGCTGCAACCGTCATAACGGGTGGGGCGAAAATATCAATGGGGCGGATGTTTTTCGTGTACACAATGCGTACACAACCCGTACACAACGCGTATGTACGATTTGGCCGTAAGTTAACGCCAAGTTAATTTTCCACCAATTTAGGAGCAAACTTTGACCCCACGGAAAATGGAAGCGACGATGGCCGAGGCAGCTAAAAGCACCCTAGGGATGCCATCAGTTTATAAGTAAATGCCCGATTAGACCGAGCAGGAAGCCAAGCACCGCACCTAGTGGTGGAGCCCAGTGGTTTTCCAGCACGACCTGAGGGGCAATATCCTCGAATGTCAGGTAGATAATCCCGCCCGAGGCGAACAGCATAATCGCACCGATGGCGCTTGAATGGCCTGCTAGAAATTCGTGCCCGATGAAGGCAAACAACGGCCCGATGATCGGTAAGAGAAAGAATATGCCAAGCAGTTTTCTTGATGAAATGTGGCCCCTGTTCTCAATTTCCCGAAAGGCATTAAAGCCTTCGGGGAAGTTTTGAAGTGCGATCAAAAGCGCGAGGAGCAAGCCCGTTGAATCGCCTACCGCAAGGGCGGCGCCTAACGCGGTAGCCTCGGGGATATAGTCCAGCAACATCGCCATAAGTTGGCCGGTCGAGTCGCCCGACTTTGCAATAAGTCTGTCAGCAAGGAAAAACACCAATCCGCCAAGTGAGAAAGAATAGATGACCCATCCGGTCGAAACGAAAGCTATGCCTTCTGGAACCAGAACCAGTGAAACAGCTGCGAGCAGAACTCCGCCTCCGAATGCTGTGATGCTGTGCCGTAACTCTGCTTCCAGCCAACGGGGGCGGATGTTGGTAACCTTCGACACCAATGCGCCAAGGGGGATCGTAATGCCCCCGATCAAGGCGATGGCCAAAGCAATCAGCAAACTATCCATGTTGGTAATTGCCTCCCCATCAACTCCTGATATTCGCTATTGTTTGCGCTGGTACTCTCTGGCGTTACCCTTTCACCATTAGGCGTGTGGTGCAAGAAAGTCATACCATTAGAGGAGAATAGGTTGCCATTCAGGAGGGCGGACCCGTGCTTACTTCTACGGACGTCCCTCGACGGACTGGATCGGCGCTGTTGATGGGGGCGATATTGCGGTGAAGTCGCGCGTTCGGGGGCGGTCTGGGCGACTTTACCTTCGGCTGATTATCGATACGAGTGACGGGTGTCGTGGTGGAGGCATGCCGGCTAAATCGATGGCATGCCTTGTTTTAAGGGTCGTTCGCCTATCCCGCGGTGCCCCAGACGATCATTACGCCTACGACTGCGGTCATGATTAGTGCGCCGACCAGGAAGCCGGGATAGCCAAAAACAAAGGCGGCTGCGCCCCACGTAACCATGATGGCGAGGGCGGCTAGGACTGGGATAATTTTCATGTTTGATACTCCATAT
>Ga0209121_10000836_pt1 | contig 32901 bp, 28 predicted proteins | sample Cruoilmetagenom3_FD_187292 | JGI IMG/M metagenome (GOLD analysis project Ga0209121, IMG submission 187292) | Oil polluted marine microbial communities from Coal Oil Point, Santa Barbara, California, USA - Sample 3 (SPAdes) (version 2) | ecosystem: Environmental > Aquatic > Marine > Oil seeps ... | reverse complement strand
CACGCCGCCCTGACCACGCGCACCCAGCATTACCTGGCCGAGCGGCTGGCGCGGGGCGGCATCGGCCAGGCCGGCGTGACCAGCGCGCCGTTCGAGGCGTGGATTGATGAATGGCGCATGGCCGGGTCGGAAGATCTGTCCACCCTGAGCCTGCGCGCCGGCGGGTCAGAGTTTGCCTATGATCTGGACCTTTCGGCCTCTGGTCCCCTGGTGCTGCATGGCGATAACGGCTATTCGGTCAAATCTGCGGGCGGACAGGCCAGCCACTATTATTCCCAGCCATCTTATGCAGTTACCGGCACGCTGATGCTGCCCGGGGGGCCGGTTGAGGTGACGGGAAAGGGCTGGCTTGACCGGGAATGGTCGTCACAGCCCCTGTCGGCGGATCAGACCGGATGGGACTGGTTTTCTCTGTCGTTTGATGATGGCGCGCGAATGATGGGGTTTGCCTTGCGCGGCAAGGGCGCGCCGTTCGTGTCGGGCACCTGGATCGCGGCGGATGGCACCAGCCAGCCGCTGCCGGGCGATGCCCTGCAACTGAAGCCGTTGCGCCACGCCAATGTCGCCGGGCGACGGGTGCCGGTGCTGTGGCGGGTGCGGGTACCATCGCGCGGGGTGGATGTGCAGGTCTCGGCGCTGAACGATCAGGCGTGGATGGGTACCCGGTTTCCCTATTGGGAGGGTCCGGTGCTTGTGTCCGGCAGCCACGATGGGCGCGGCTATCTGGAAATGACCGGGTATCAGTAAGGCGCGCGGGCCAGGATCAGGTCAAAGTCAGGGTCAAGGTCACTCCCATTCCATCTGTTCATAAGCGGTCTGCGCGTTGCGCCCCGCCAGGCCTTCGAACTGCTCAAGATAGCTGAAAGCGGACTGGTCAACCGAAGGGGCGGCGATGATGTCGCCGCCCGCCTCGATCAGCGCGCCGATCTGAACCCGCAGGTTCATCAGGTAATCATAGGTGTCGGCCCTGGCCCGATCCAGCGTCGTGGCCGGCCCGTGACCCGGCACCAGATGTTGCGGGGCAAAAGCCGCCATTGCCTCGAACGCATCCGGCCAGCCCTTGATTGAGCTTTGCCCGCCAACCCCCGGTATTCGCTTGATATAAACAATATCCCCGGTGAACATTGTAGACCTGTCCGCGACCCAGACAAAGCTGTCGCCGGGCGTGTGCGCCGGGCCGGGATGCACGATCTGGAACCTTAGCCCGCCGAGATCAAACTGATAGCTGTCCTCGAACGCCACATCCGCATAGGCCGGGTCCGTACCCTTCAGCCCCGCGCCGATCAACTGGTCCAGCATGCTGAGCTGTAGAGATCCGCGTGCCATCTGATCGCCGATGGCTGCCGCGCTGGCGATCACCGTCGCGCCCCTGGCCTGCCAATAGCCGTTGCCAAGCCAGCGGTGATCCTGCCCGCCGGTGTTGATGACATATTTCACCGACCTGTCCGTGATGCCGGCAATCGCCGCATCAATCTGTTGCGCGCCGGCCCACGACCCGCCGGGATCGACCAGAACCACGCCATCAGGCGTGACCACCACGCCAAAAGTGGCGTTATTGCCCAGATTTTCCGGGTTGCGCTGGCCGGTCTCGCCAACCAGCGCCCAGACATCTTCGGTCACCGGATGAGGCTCCAGAGCCAGCGCCGGAGAGGCAAGCAACAATGCCGATAAAAATGCGGAGATATTCATCAGATTTGAACCTTTTTCAGTTGTGATGCGGGTTGGTGCCACGGGCCAGCGCCATGTGATGCGCCTGATGGTGCATACCACGGGGCATGACCCCGAAAAAGCCCAGGCCCCGGATAAGCCCAGGCCCCGGACATGGTAAGAACCGACAGGATGGCAAGCGCGGTGAGCTTCGTTTTCATCGTTGGACCCCTTGAGAAACTTCGATGCCTGCCGCTTGCCAGATGACTGCTTTGTCGCACATGATATCTATCATGTCGGTCCACCTTATTCGCCATCAGACCGGCGGCTTTACCCTGACCCAGCAAGGACAAACGCCAATTCCGACGCAACTTTGCCGCCATTCCCCCTTGTTTGGCCAAAAAGGCTGTGTTTTCGTCAAGACTGCTCGTCTGCGTTACTTTCATTTCCATTTTTGGTTGCCTTGTTATGCAAATCATTCTCATTGCACCTGCCACACGCGCCAGGACCGGGGCCACAGGGCCAGCGGTACCGCCGTGGCAACCGGAAGAAGGACATGTTCATGCGTGACACCAATGCGGGGCTGATCGCCAGACATCTGGCCGCGATTGGATGCCGGCATGCGTTCGGCATGCCGGGGGGTGAGGTTCTGATCTTGCTGGACGCGCTAAGCAACGCCGGGATCGCATTTACCCTGTGCAAGCATGAAAATGCCGCCGGTTACATGGCCGAAGGCAGTTGGCACGCCACCGGCGCGCCGGGGATATTGCTGACCACCATCGGGCCGGGGCTGGCCAATGGCATCAACGCGGTGGCCAATGCGTATCAGGAACAGGTGCCGCTGATCGTGCTGTCGGGCTGTATTGATGCCGCCGAGGCTGAACAGTTCACCCATCAGGTGATGGACCAGTCGGCGCTGATGGCCCCGGTGACCAAGGCGCAATTCCGCGTCGCGCCGGGCACGGCGGCGCATGTGGTGCAAAAGGCGCTGGCGGTGGCGATGGCCGACCCGCCCGGCCCGGTGCATATCGACCTGCCCGTAGGGCTGGCAGGCGAACCGGCATCGGATGTGGCCATTTCCGCCCGGGCCGCGCGCAGCGCCGGCTGGCCCGAAGGACCGGCCCTGCCAGAGGCCGCGCAGCGGCTGGGGACGGCGCAAAAGCCGGTCATTCTGGCCGGGCTTGGCGCGCTGCATCACGATGCGGGCGGTGCCATCACCGCACTGGCCCAGACGCATAACATTCCCGTCATCACCACCTACAAGGCCAAGGGCGTGATGGACGAACGCGATTCGCTGTGCCTTGGCGGACATGGCCTGTCGCCGCTGTCGGACCAGCAGATCCTGCCGCTTCTGGCCACCTCGGATTGTGTGTTGCTGGCTGGCTATGACCCGATCGAGATGCGCTCTGGCTGGATCCGGCCATGGGCCCCCGAGGCGGCGATTGAGCTGTCCCACGCCGAGACGCACCACGGCATGCACGCCAGTGCGATGCGGCTGGTCGGCGATATTGCCGCGCTGGTCACCGGGCTGCACGCCGCCCTGCCCGCGCCGGTCCCGGTCTGGCAGGACGGCGCGCCGGACAAGGCCCGCGCCGCCCTGATGTCGCAATTCGCCGGTCCCGGCCCCGGTCACTGGGGGCCACATGCGGTATTCCGCACGCTTCAGGCGCATATGCCGCAAGGCGGCGTGGTAACGGTCGACAGTGGCGCGCATCGCATTCTGCTTAGCCAGATGTGGCAGTGCGACCGGCCGCGCAGCCTTTTGCAATCCACGGCGTTTTGTACCATGGGCGTGGCGGTGCCGCTGGCGATTGGCCATGCCATCGCCCGCCCCGACACGCCGGTGGTGGCGGTTGTCGGCGACGCCGGGTTCGACATGTCGCCCGGCGATCTGGCCACCTTGCGTGACACAGGCCTGCCCATGGGCATCGTCGTGCTGGTTGATGACGCGCTGGCGCTGATCGAAAAGAAACAGACCCTCATGCAACTGCCCGGCCATGGCGTGACGTTCCAGCCGACCGACATTCCGGCGGTGGCGCGCGCCTATGGCGGGCACGGGGTCAGCGTCACGGACGAGGCAGCGCTGGCACAGGAATTGCAGGGAATCGGCAAGCGCGATAGGTTCACTCTTATTGCCGCGCGCATCGACAAGCAGGAGTATGCAGCCGCGTTCTGATCCGGCATCAGGAATTGCCGCCCGCAAGGCGGCAGTATGACGACCGGTTCGCACCGATTTGCGGCCCGGCAAGCAATAACCAAAAAGGGAGTACTACCAAATGAAATCGAAACTCTTTTCCCTCGCCACGGCGGCGCTGATCGCCTCGGCCCCAATGGCCATGGCCGAGCAGCAGTTCGTGTCGATCGGCACCGGCGGCGTCACCGGCGTCTATTATCCCACCGGCGGCGCGATCTGCCGTCTGGTCAACAAGAACCGCAAGGAACATGGCATCCGCTGTTCGGTGGAATCCACTGGCGGGTCGATCTACAACATCAACACCATCCGCTCGGGCGAGTTGGAGTTCGGGGTAGCCCAGTCCGACTGGCAGTACCACGCCTATCACGGCACCTCGAAATTCCAGGATGCCGGCAAGTTCACAGACCTGCGCGCGGTGTTCTCGGTTCATCCCGAACCGGTGACCATCCTGGCGCGCCGTGACGCGGGCATCACCAACATCACCGACATCAAAGGCAAGCGGTTCAACATCGGCAACGATGGATCCGGCACCCAGGGCACCTGGGAAGTGATCGAAGGCGTAATGGGCTGGAAGCGCAGCGATCTGGCGCTGGCCGCCAAGATGAAGTCGTCCGAGACCGCCGGCGCATTGTGCGACGACAAGATCGACGGCTATTTCTGGCTGGTTGGCCACCCGTCCGGCCTGACCCAGGAAACCATCGCGTCCTGTGACGCGATGATCGTGCCCGCGGTTTCACCCGAGATCGAAAAGCTGGTGCATGAAAAGCCCTATTACCGCATGGCCACCATTCCCGGCGGCATGTATCCGGGCAACCCGGATGACATCAAGACATTTGGTGTTGGTGCCACATTCGTGACCTCGGCCAATGTCTCGGAAGAGGCGGTTTATCAGGTCGCCAAGGCGGTTCTGGGCAATCTGGATGAGTTCCGCAAGCTGCACCCGGCATTCGCCCATCTGAAGGCCGAGGAAATGATCAAGGACAGCCTGTCTGCTCCGCTGCATCCCGGCGCGATCCGCGCCTACAAAGAACTGGGCCTGATGTAAAACGGGTCTGACAATGGGCCGGGGGCATATGCTTCCCGGCCCTTTCGCCCTGACGGGGCAATATGGGAATCCGAATTAATCGGAACCAGGGGAGGATAACCAGTGGCCAGTGATACCAACAAGGGGCCGTCCAGCACGGCCGAAGCCGAAACCTTTGCCGCCGATCTTGATGTCGGCGCGCGTAATCCCGACAATTGGCAAGGAACATTCATCGCCGCTGTGGCGCTGGTCTGGGCCTTTTTACAAGTATTCAACGCCTCGCCCGTGCCGGCAAAGCTGGCGCTGTGGACCGGGCAGAACTGGATGTATGTCACATCCGACACCGAACGGGTGATCCACCTGGCCTTTGGCCTGGTGATGGCGACCATTGCCTTTCCGCTGCTGAAGTCTTCGTCCCGCAACCGGATACCCTGGTATGACTGGGTTCTGTGTGTTCTGGGCGTCGGTGCGACCATGTATCTTATCGTCAATTCCTCGGCCATTGCCGACCGCTCGGGACTGCCGACCACCGGCGATCTTGTCGCTTCGGCGGTGGGCTTGTGTGTTGTTCTGATCGCCACGTTCCGGGCGCTGGGATTGCCGATGGTGATCGTCGCATCCGTGTTCCTGCTGTACGTGTTCTTTGGCAACAATGATATCTTTCCCGAGGCGATGCAGTGGAAAGGGGCCAGTTTTGGCAAGGCGATGTGGCATTTCTGGATGCAGACCGAAGGCGTTTTCGGCCTTGCACTGGGTGTTTCCGCCTCGATGGTGTTCCTGTTCGTGCTGTTCGGTTCGCTGCTGGAAAAAGCCGGGGCCGGCAATTATTTCATCAAGCTGGCGTTTGCCCTGATGGGCCACCTCAAAGGGGGGCCGGCCAAGGCGGCCGTGGTGGCATCCGCCGCCACCGGGTTGATCTCGGGGTCATCCATCGCCAACACCGTCACCACCGGCACCTTCACCATCCCGCTGATGAAGCGGGTCGGGTTCAGCCCGGAAAAGGCCGGCGCGGTCGAGGTGGCATCAAGCACCAACGGCCAATTGACCCCGCCCGTCATGGGCGCGGCGGCGTTTTTGATGGTCGAATATGTCGGCATCTCTTACCTTGAAGTGGTGCGCCACGCCTTCCTGCCGGCGATCATCAGCTATATCGCGCTGGTCTATATCGTGCATCTTGAGGCGGCGAAGATGGGGCTTGAGGGCCTGCCGCGGACCGGACCGGTCAAATCGGTGGCGCAGAAACTGGCCTCGTTTGCCTTGGGCGTCATCGTGTTTTGCGTGCTGTGTCTGGCGGTTTACTATGGGCTGGGCTGGCTCAAGCCGCTGCTGGGAGATTATTCGATGATCGGCATGATGGTGCTGTTTCTCATCGCTTATCTGGGCCTGCTGAAATGGGCGTCGGGCTATCCCGACCTGACCATTGACGATCCCAACGCACCGTTCACCGAACTGCCCGCGCCGGGGCCGATTGCCAAGACCGGGGCCTATTATGTGCTGCCGGTCGTGGTGTTGATCTGGAACCTGATGATCGAGCGCAAGTCGCCCGGCCTTTCGGCCTTCTGGGCCACACTGGCGATGATCTTCGTGATGCTGACGCAGCACCAGATCAAGGCCATCATGCGCAGTGAAAGCAATGTCGGACAGTTCGCCAAGGGCTGGGCCGAGTTCCTGGACGGGATGATCGCCGGTTCGCGCAACATGATCGGCATCGCCGTCGCCACCGGCACCGCCGGCATCATCGTCGGCACCGTGTCGCTGACCGGGGCGCATCAGGTGATCGGCGACTTCATCGAGGTGATCTCGGGCGGCAACCTGTTGCTGATGCTGGTGTTCGTGGCGCTGTTCAGCCTGGTGCTGGGCATGGGGCTGCCGACCACGGCGACCTATATCGTCATCACCTCGCTGATGGCCCCGGTGATCATCGCGGTGGGGGCCAAGTCGGGCCTGATCGTGCCGCTGATCGCGGTGCATATGTTCGTGTTCTACTTTGGCATCCTGGCGGATGACACGCCGCCCGTGGGCCTTGCGGCCTTTGCGGCGGCGGCGATTTCCAAGGGCGATCCGATCAAGACCGGCATCATCGGCTTCAGCTATGACGTACGGACCGCCATTCTGCCGTTCCTGTTCATCTTCAACACCGAATTGTTGCTGATCGACGTGACGCCATTGAAGGCGGTGTTCGTGTTCATTGTCGCGGTAATCGCCATGATGCTGTTCGCGGCGGCGACCCAGAACTGGTTCCTGACCAGATCGCGCATGTGGGAAAACTTTGCCCTGTTGCTGATTGCCTTCACCCTGTTCAATCCGGGGTACTGGCTGAACCAGATCGAAGATCCTTACGTTAACATCGCGCCAACCGAACTGGTGGCAATCGCCGATACCGCCCCTGACGATGCATCAATCCGGGTTCGTCTGACCGGCGAGGATTTTGTCTCGGGCAAGGTGGTCACAACCACGGTCGAACTGCCGCTTGGCAAAAAATCCGCCGGAGATGGCGCGACGCGGCTTGACCTGACGTCGGGCATCGCGTTCCGCACCGAGGATGACGGCAAGGTCTATGTCGACAATGTCGGCTTTGGCAAATTCGCGCAGAAAAAGGGCGTCGATTTCGACTGGGAGGTGGTGGTGATCGAACAACCTGCCGACCGGGTGGCGAAAGAGCTGTTTTATATCCCCGCATTGGTGCTGCTGGCACTGATCGCATGGTTGCAACTGGGTCGGGCGCGCAAGGTTGCCGATCCTTCCGGAAAGGTCGCCTGAGATGAAAACCATATTGCTGCCTGTCGATATCTTTCACCCAACCGGCTGGGAGGGATCGCTGGAACATGCGGTCTTTCTGGCCCGCCAGCATGGGGCGGCCCTGCATGTGCTGTCGGTCATTCCCGACTTCGGGATGCCGATGGTCGGGGCCTATTTTCCCAAGGATTTCTCGAAGAATGCCCTGACCGAGGCCGAGGCCAAGCTGGCGGAATTCGTACGCAGCCACATCCCCGACGAGATCGACGTTACAACCCATGTGAAACACGGCAACGTCTACAAGGAAATCCTGGCCGGGGCCAATGCAATTGGCGCGGACATGATTGTCATGGCCTCGCATCGTCCGGAAATGCAGGACTATCTGCTGGGGCCGAATGTGGCGCGGGTTGTCCGCCATGCACGCCAGTCGGTCTGTGTCATCCGCTGACAGTGTATCTCTGCGTCACCCGCTGACAGTGTATCTCTGCGTCATCCGCTGACGACAAACAGGAAAACGAACGCAGGGCGGCGGGGCAATGACTGCCCCGCCGCCGTTTTTTTCGTCAAGCCCGGCTTATTCGAATGTCTCGAGATAGGCCATGAGGTTGTTGATGTCCGCTTCCTTCTTCAGGCCCGGAAAGGACATCTTGGTGCCCTTTATGAACGTCTTGGGTTTGGTCAGGAATTCACTTATCGAAGCCTCGTCCCAGACCAGCCCACCCTCAGCGGCTTCCATCAGCGCCTTGGAATATTTGAAATCCGGGTTTTGCCCGGCGGGGTCGCCAACAACACCGGTCAGGATCGGCCCGGTCCGGTTCTTGGCCCCTTCGCCGATCATGTGGCAGGCCTTGCATTTCTTGAACACCTTTTCGCCCTTGGCGGCATCGCCATCCGCAGCCAGTACCGGCGCGGCCAGTACGGTAAGGAGGGTCGCAATCGGGGCAATTTTCTTGAGCATGATGGGTTTTCCTTTTCCTAGATTAACATTTGATCGTACAGGGCGTCACACAGATTGCGCAGTCGCCCTGCGGTAACTTCTGCTGGCTGTAATGTGCCAAAAGCGGTTGAATGTGCAAGGACAGGATTGCTGACTGCGACATGTGGCTACATTACGCCGTTCTGGGCGTTCGGCAGCCGGCCGATCACCGGCGTGCAGGCACACGACCCGGCGACAATCCCGAAAAACGCCGGACCCTGCGCGCGCGCAAAGCCCGCATCCAGAACAGAACCAGTCATCCGCGCCTCTCTTTCTAACCAAAGCCCCGGCGTTGGTGGCCGGGACCTGGTTGTCATTCAAAGGGCAAAACCCGGTTGCTTCAAGGCACAATTACGTGCGACGGCACTAATCAGGCGTTCACGTCAACCACAACGCGGCCCCTTACCTGACCGTTCAGAATATCGCGGCCCAACTGGGGCAGATCGCCCAGAGTGGCGGGCTGGATCATTGCCTCCAGCTTGTCCATCGGCAAGTCATGGGCAATCCGGTTCCACGCCCTGAGCCGGTTTTCATAGGGCTGCATGACGGAATCGATACCCAAAAGGTTCACGCCGCGCAGCAGGAACGGAATGACCGTGGCCGGCAACCCGGCCCCGCCGGCCAGACCCACGGCCGCCACCGAGCCGCCGTATTTCACCTGCCCCAATATCCGCGCCAGCATCGCCCCGCCAACGGCGTCGACACAGCCAGCCCATGTCTCGGCCTCAAGCGGGCGTTTGGTGGTCTCGGCCAGATCCTGTCGCGCCACAATCTGACTGGCCCCCAGCCCGGCCAGGTAGTCCGCCGTATCGGGGCGGCCCGTCACCCCGGCCACTTCGTGACCCAGATGCGCCAGAATCGCCGTCGCAACCGAACCGACACCCCCCGCCGCCCCGGTCACCAGCACCGGACCATGCCCCGGCTTCAGCCCGTGATCCTCAAGCGCCATCACCGCCAGCATCGCCGTGAACCCGGCTGTTCCCACGGCCATCGCCTGCCGTGTATCCAAACCCTCTGGCAACGGCACCAACCAGTCCGCCCTGACATTGGCCTTCTGCGCATAACCGCCCCAATGTGCCTCGCCGACACGCCAGCCGGTCAGAACCACCTTGTCGCCAGCCTTGTAGCGGTCATCCGACGATGCCTCGACTGTTCCGGCAAAATCAATCCCCGGCACATGCGGGTACTTTCGCACCAACCCGCCGCCGGGCCCAAGGCACAACCCGTCCTTGTAGTTCAGTGTCGAATATTCGACCGCCACCGTCACCTCGCCCTCGGGCAGATCGCTCAGCCCGATCCGGCGAACTCCGGCGCTTGTTTTGCCGGTCTCATCGTCCTTCTCAACCACCAACGCATTGAACATAATTATCTCTCCCTGTTTTCGCTGCCATAGTGGCACACTAACCGCGTGAAATCACCTGCGTGAACTTCTTTCTCGTGGCACACCCCGGCCCCGAATTACCATCGCACGCGCCGCCCGCTTCAACAGAATATGTCGTTAAACAGCGCAAACAGCATCAGCGACAGGATCAGCACGATGCCAATTGTCATCAGGATCTTCAGTACGCCGTCGCTGGGTGGTTTGCCGGTCACGGCCTCGTAGGCATAAAACACCAGATGCCCGCCATCCAGCGCCGGAACCGGGAACAGGTTCAGCAACCCCACCGCAGTCGACAGAACGGCGATGAACCAGACAAAGCTCTGCGCGCCCTGAGACGCCATTGCGCCGCTGGTCTGGGCAATCCCAAGCGGCCCCGAGATATTGCACGAACTGATCGACCCGGTGATCATGTGCCACAGCCCCGACAGCGACCCCTGAACAACGCGCAGGGTCTGGCCGACGCCCCCGGTGATTGCCTCAAGCGGACTGGCGGTGGTGGTGGCCGGGTCAAACGCCATGCCGCCGACAATGCCGATACGCCATTTGGTGGCAAAGCCACCCTCGGCCTGCGGTTCATCGGTGCGTCTTGGCACCAGGGTGAATTCCAGTATCTCACCCGTACGCCACACATTCAGCAGCAGCGGCTTGCCATCCGATGCCTCGACCTGGGTTTTAAGCTGATCAAAGGCAAAGATCGCCGTTCCATCAATCCCGACAATTACATCTCCGCCCTCAAGCCCGCTGTCCATCGCCGCACTGCGCGGGGCAACCTGGGTGATATGGGCCGGGTACAGATAGGGGCCGTCAACCCGCATTTCCTGCCCGTCACGGCGGATGTCATAGGCCAGAACCGGCTGATGCGGGATGGATTTGGAAAAGGCTTCCCAGCCATCGCCATCGTCAAAACCGGGGGCCTTGTTGCCTTCGATGCCCACAATTTCGTCGCCGGTTGTCAGTTCATGGAACCCGTCGGGCAGGCTGCGCAGTTCGCCCACCGTCAGCGGGTCGGTGGGCACGCCGCGCAGCATGAAGATTGCCGTAAAGACCAGAATCGACATGGCAAAGTTGAAGGCCGGACCCGCCGCCACCGTCGCGGCGCGCGCCCAAAGAGGCGCACCGTGCATGGTGCGCCGCAACTCGGCCGGATCTTGTTGCGAGATCTCGGCCATTGTCTGCGAATCCTTGCCCGAAGCCGCATCAGAATCGCCAAGAAACTTGACAAAGCCGCCAAATGGCAGGGCCGCGATCTGCCATTTGGTACCGCGCTTGTCCACCCGGCTCCACAGCACCGGGCCAAACCCAAGCGAGAACACCTCGGCGTGGATGCCCGACCAGCGCCCGACAATGTAATGGCCGTATTCGTGGATCGCCACGATCACCGACAAAGCCACGACAAAGGCCAGAAGCGTATAGACAAAGCCCCCGAACTGGGGAATCAATGCAATTATTTCCAAGGTCTCATCCTGCTCGTTTTGCCATCACTTCGTCGGCCCACATACGGGCGAGATGGTCTGTTTGGGTCACGTTATCAAGGGTCATTGCGGCATCAATAAGGTCTGTTCGAGCCTCAAACCGGGTCAGCACGTCTTCGACCACGCCGGCCATGTCGGTGAAACCGATCCTTCCGGCGATGAACGCATCCAGCGCGCATTCCTTGGCCCCGTTGAACACCGCCCCGCTCAGACCGCCCCGCGCCATCACCGCGCGGGCCAGGCGCAGGGCCGGGTATCTGGCATCGTCGGGGGCGGTAAAATTGAGCTGGCCGATCTGTGCCAGATCCAGCCGCGCCACCGGCAGTTGCCGCCGTTTTGGCCAGTGCAGCGCATAGCCGATGGCATGGCGCATATCCGGCGGGCCGACATGGGCCATCAACGCGCCGTCGTTGAAGCCCACCAGCGCATGAATCAGCGATTCAGGGTGGATTATGACTTCGATCTGGTCGGGTTCGACGCCGAAGTATTCTTTGGTTTCAATGACCTCCATGGCCTTGTTGAACATCGATGCGGAATCGATGGTGATTCTCTGGCCCATGTCCCAATTGGGATGGGATGAGGCCTCGGCCAGGGTCGCGGATTTCAGCGCCGCCAGCGGCCAGTCACGGAACGCGCCGCCGCTGGCGGTGATTATGATCCGCTCGACCGCGCCCATGTCTTCGCCGCTCAGGGCCTGGAATATGGCGGAATGTTCGCTGTCCACGGGAATGATTTCCGCCTTGTTGGCGCGCGCGGTTTCGCGCACCAGCGCCCCGGCGCAAACCAGCGATTCCTTGTTGGCCAGCGCCAGTGTCGCGCCCTGTTGCAGCGCCGCAATCCCCGGAGCCAGCCCCGCCGCGCCAACAATGGCCGACATCACCCAATCGGCCGGGCGCGCGCCGGCCTCTTTCAGGGCAGCAGGCCCGGCAGCGGCCTGAACGGCGCTTCCGGCAAGGGCGGCGCGCAGATCATCCAGCCGCTCGGGATAGGCGGTAACGGCCAGATCGGCCTTAAGCCGCCGCGCATCCGTCGCCAGTTGCGCAATGTTGGCCCCGCCGGTCAGGGCCACAACATCATACTCGCCCGGCGCGCGGGCAATCAGGTCAATGGTGTTCTGCCCAATCGAACCGGTTGCCCCAAGGATCGACACGCGCCGCATCACAGCACCCCGGCGGGAAACCCGAACAAAACGCCCGAGATCAACACAAACACCGCCGCCCCCAACATGCCGTCAAACCGGTCCATCACCCCGCCATGGCCGGGGATCAGCGCGCTGGAATCCTTGACGCCTGTCTTGCGCTTGAGCGCGCTTTCGGCAATGTCGCCGGCCTGGGACACCATCGACATGACCACCGACACCATAACCACAACCACGCCAACCCCGGAGAATTGCGCGAATATCAGCCCGACCAGCCCGGATGCCAGCCAACCCGCCACCGTGCCGGACCATGTCTTGTTGGGGCTGACCCGTGGCCAGAGCTTGGCACCGCCAATCATTTTGCCGGCGAAATACCCGGCCACATCGGTGGCAATCACCACGCAGATCAGCCACAGTATCCAGTCAATTCCAAGGTTTCCCCGCACTGAAATCAGCGCGAATCCAGCCAGTGCAATCAATGTGGCAAACCCGAAGTACAGCCCCTTGCCCCGGTTAATACCCGACGTTCCGGCAATGGCCGGGGCCAGAAGGAACGGCAGGACATAAAAGATTGGCACATAGGCGCAGGCCAGGATCGCCGCCCCCGACATGATCCCCATTTGCAGCGCCTTGCCCGCCGATCCGGGTTCAAGCATGCGCGACAATTCCCACACCATCGCGCCACACACCGCTGCCACAAAGGCGTTGAAAACCACGCCGCCGGCCCAGATCGCGACCAGACCGGCCACAACCATCACAACCGCCGAGCCCAAGCGCGGCGCAAGATCAGACCATCGCCCGGTCACGTCTTGACGGCCCCGAACCGACGGTCGCGGCGGCCAAAACTCGCGCAAAGCTGGCCCAGTTCCGCAGCGGTGAAATCGGGCCACAGCGTGTCGATGAATTCATATTCCGAATAGGCCGACTGCCATAACAGAAAGTTGGAAATACGCGCCTCGCCGCTGGTGCGGATCACCAGATCGGGGTCCGGCAGAACGTGGGTATCAAGATAGCGCGGCAGGGTTTCTTCGTTCACATCCGCCGGGTCCAGCTTGCCGTTTGCCACGTCCATCGCCAGCCGTTTGGTGGCGCGGGCCACCTCGTCGCGGCCACCGTAATTCAGGGCGATGGTCAGGTTCACCCCGTCCATCTGTGCCGTTTCCAGTTCCATCTGATCCATCAGCTGCGTCAGTTTCTGATCCAGCCGCACCCGGTCGCCGATAAAGCGCACCCGCACGTTGCGGGCGGCCAGCGCGCGGGTTTCCTTGGAAATATAGCGGCGAAACAGGCTCATCAATCCGGCCACTTCGGTCTGGGTGCGCTTCCAGTTTTCGGTCGAAAAGGCAAATATTGTCAGGTATTCGATGTTCAGGTCCGGGCAGGCTTCGACCACTTCGCGAACCCGGCGCGCACCGGCGTGATGGCCAAACAGGCGCGGACGCCCCCTGGCCTCGGCCCAACGACCGTTGCCATCCATGATGATGGCCACATGACGCGGCCCGCGCGGTGCCCTGGAATCGGTGCAAGCTGCAAGGTCAATGTCCGGGTCTTTTGGCATGTCGGGCAATCAGACCTGCATGATTTCGGCTTGTTTGGCCTCAAGCGCGGTGTCAATCGCCGCGATTTTTTTGTCGGTCAACTCCTGCACCTCGGTTTCCCAGAACTTCTGGTCATCCTCGGATAGGCCGTCGGCCTTGGCCTTTTTGATCTGATCCATGCCGTCGCGCCGCACATTGCGCACCGCCACCCGCGCGTGTTCCGAGTAATTCCCGGCGACCTTGGTCAATTCGCGGCGCCGTTCCTCGTTCAGTTCGGGGATTGGCAGCATGATGATGGTGCCGTTCAGCTGTGGATTGATCCCCAGCCCGGATTCGCGGATCGCCTTTTCCACCACCCCGACCAGCCCCTTGTCCCAGACATTGATCGTCAACATGCGCGGCTCGGGCACGTTCACCGTGCCCATCTGGTTGATCGGCGTGCGTGCGCCATAGGCATCAGCCGTGATAGGATCCAGCATCGAGGCACTGGCCCGCCCGGTGCGCAACGAGGCAAATTCGGTGCGCAGCGCGCCCATCGCGCCATCCATCCGGCGTTCCAGATCGTCGGTGTCCAGCATGAAATCGTCGGCCATGTCGCTCTCCTCGGTATCGTACTTTGTTGTTATCGGCGTCTATAGCCCTAGCCGTGTACCTTTGTATAGGTGCCCTGCCCGGCCAGGATACCCTTGAACCCGCCCGGTTCATCAAGCGAAAACACGATGATCGGCAGGTTGTTGTCGCGCGCCAGCGCAATCGCACTGGCATCCATCACGCCCAGCCGTTTCACCAGCGCTTCGTCATAGCTTACCTCATCATATCTTACCGCATCGTCAAATTTCGCCGGATCCTTGTCATAAACCCCGTCGACCTTGGTGCCCTTGAAGATCGCCTCGCAGCTCATTTCATTGGCGCGCAGGGTGGCGGCGGTGTCGGTGGTGAAATAGGGGTTGCCGGTGCCGGCAGCAAAGATGCAGACGCGCTTTTTCTCCAAATGGCGCACGGCGCGGCGGCGGATATAAGGCTCGGCCACCTCATCCATGCGAATGGCCGATATGACGCGGGTAAAGACGCCGATATCTTCCAGAGCCGACTGCATCGCCAGCGCGTTCATCACCGTGGCCAGCATGCCCATGTAATCGGCCGTGGTGCGCTCCATCCCCTGAGCCGACCCTTGCAGGCCGCGAAAGATGTTGCCGCCGCCGATCACCATGCAGATCTCGACCCCCATTTCCTGCACCGATTTGACCTCTTGGGCGATGCGCTGAACCGTCGGCGGATGCAGGCCAAATCCCTGATCGCCCATCAGCGCCTCGCCTGATATCTTCAGCATGACGCGTCGATAGGCCGAGTCCTCCTGCGTTTGAGGGGCGTTTTCGGGATCGGGGGAAGAGGTCATGTTGCGCTCCGCTGTTGCACGGGGTTAATTTCGCGCGAAAATGGCGGAAATCGCAGTTGGATACAATGGCCCGGAGGCCGGGATGGGCGGGATTTTGGACAATATGCAAAAATTGCTGACCGGCCTGCCGGAAATCACCCCGGACCAGCCGGTTCTGATCGCCGGGCCGACCGCCAGTGGCAAATCGGCGCTGGCGCTGGAGATCGCCCGGACCCATGGCGGGGTGATCGTCAATGCCGATGCCAGTCAGGTCTATGATTGCTGGCGGGTCATCACCGCCCGCCCGTCACCGGATGAAGAAGCCCAGGCCCCGCATCGCCTTTATGGCCATGTGGCCTGGGACGGCGACTATTCTGCCGGGCATTGGCTGCGCGACGTAAGCGGATTATTGACCGGCGGGCAGCGGCCCATAATCATCGGCGGGACAGGTTTGTACTTCACGGCGCTGACCAGAGGCATGGTCAACATTCCCGCCATTCCCGCGCCGGTCCGGGCCGAGGCCGACACGCTTTCGCTGGCGCAGATGCAGCCGGCACTGGACGCCCGCACCGCGGCGTCGATCGACATGGCCAACCGCGCGCGGGTACAGCGCGCCTGGGAGGTTCAGACCGCCACCGGGCGCGGGCTGGCGGACTGGCAGGCCGACACGCCGCCGCCGGTTCTGCCGCTGCGCGATACCGTGGCGCTGGTGTTCGATGTGCCGAAGGACTGGCTTGAGGACCGGATCGTGCGGCGCTTTGATCTGATGCTGCAACAGGGCGCGCTGGACGAGGTGTCGGCGATGTTGCCGCGCTATGATCCGGCCCTGCCCTCGTGCCGGCCGATCGGCGTACCGGAACTGGTGGCGCATCTGCGCGGAGAGCTGACGCTGGAGCAGGCACGCGCGCGCGCGCATATCGCCACGCGCCGGTTCGCCAAACGTCAGCGCACCTGGTTTCGGTCGAAAATGCGTGATTGGCACCGGGTACATGTAGTTTAGTGAGGCCGGGCACCTTTACATTTTCACATAATTGTGAAAGGATTTTGGCCGATAGTGACGAAAATCATACCCAAAAAGAACAAATGCCCTTTGATCCTTCGGAACAGACCGACATCTCTCTGGTCACGCTGGCCCAGCTTGCCCGCCAGGGCGCATGGCAATTGTCACTGGCGCATGACCGGGATTATCACCTGCTGATCTGGTTCACCCGGGGTCAGGGGGTGGCGTTGCTGGACGGGGTGCGGCGCGGGGTCGGGGTGCATAATGCGCTGTTCATACCGGCGCGCCACCTGATGTCGCTTGATCCGGGGCGGCAGGGGTTTGGCATGGCGCTGATGATCCCCGGCACCACGTCGATGACCCTGCCCCGGACACCTTTGCATCTGCGTATCCGCGATGTTACCGCGCAAAGCGAACTGACCGTGCTGATGGACGCGTTGGGGCGCGAGCAGAACGCGCAACAACCGTTGTCTCAGGGCGCGATGCAGGCCTATGCCGATCTGGCGGCGATCTGGCTGCACAGACAAGTGGCCGGACAAGTGGCCGGACAGATGGATAACGAACCCGCCGTGCGCGACACCGCCGCGCGCCGCCTGTCGCGGGCCTGGTGCGCCCGGCTTGTTACCGATTACGCCAGCCCCGCCAGCATGGCGGACCATGCCGCAGCATTGGGGGTGACGCCCACCCACCTGACCCGCGTCAGCCGGGCCGAAACCGGCAAGACCGCCGCCCGGCTGCTGAGCGAGCGTCAGTTGCACGCCGCGCACCGGCTGTTGATCGAAACCAACGTGCCGGTGCTGGGTATCGCCCGCCACCTTGGCTTTGGCAGTGCCGCCTATTTCACCCGCTTCATGAAACAACATACCGGCAAGCCGCCGACCGCTTTGCGCAGGGGTGCCCGGTTTCGCACATCAGACCTTTGACACGCACGGATCAAAAGGGCGGTCAGGTGTATCGGTCAGGCATATGGATATGGCACCCTTGCCAGCAGCTTGTCGTTTTCTTACACGCAGGATGTCGCAAATAGACTTCGAAATGGCGAAATCAACCGTTGACGGGCGGCATGTTCTTGTGCCCGAATGCCGCATAGAGATGAAAAATAACAATTTTAATGAATGTGCGCCGCCATCTTGATCCGCCTTGATGCCGTTTTGATGTCGCCCGAATCCGGGCAAACCGGATCGGGAACCGGACCGCACGCATAATATCTGTCATAAGGAGAAATACATGACACATCCGACAATCAGCCAAAAACAAACCCATTGGGGGGCTGAAATGCACGCCCAGGAATACCGCGACGGCAAGCTGAGCCGGCGTGAATTCCTGACCCGCGCTACCGCGCTTGGGGTCACCGCCGCCGCGGCTTACGGCATGATCGGCCTGCAAGCCCCGGCCCAGGCCGCCGCTCCGATCAAGATGGGTGGCACTCTGCGCATTCAGATGGAAGTTCACGGCATGCGCGAGCCGCGCCTCTACGAATGGTCGGAAATGGGCAACATGACCCGTGGCTGGCTGGAATATCTGATCCATTACAACAATGACGGTTCGTTCTCGCCAGTTCTGGCCGAAAGCTGGGAAACCAGCGACGACGCCAAGACAATCACCATCCACCTGCGCAAGGGCGTGACCTGGAACAATGGCGATCCGTTCACCGCCGCTGAAGTGGTGCATAATTTCAACCTTTGGTGTGACGGCAATGTCGAGGGCAACTCGATGGCGACCCGCATGGGGCCGCTGGTCGACCCGGACACCAAAAAGGCCGTCGAAGGCGCGATTGTCGCCAAGGACGAACATACCGTCGTTCTGAACCTGCCGTCTGCCGACATCACCATTCTGGCCGGCATCGCCGACTATCCGGCAGCCATAACGCACCCGTCTCTGGACGGCGGCAATCCGATCGACAATCCGATCGGCACCGGCCCTTACATTCCCGAAAGCTATGACGTGGGTGAAAAGGCCGTCATGGTCCGCAACCCCGACCACAAATGGTGGAACGAGGGCAACGGGGCCTATGTGGACCGGGTCGAGTTCATCGACTATGGCACCGATCCCGCGACCATCATGGCCGCGGTCGAGGCCGAAGAAGTCGACATGACCTATGAAACCGTCGGTGATTTCATCGACATCCTCGATGGGCTGGGCATGGTCCGGTCCGAGGCTGCCACGGCGGCAACCATCGTCACCCGCCCCAACCAGGTGGCCGTGGTCAATGGCAAGAAACCCTATGAAGACGCCCGCGTGCGTCGCGCGCTGGCCATGGCTGTCGATAATGCGGTTGTGCTGGAACTGGGCTATGCCGGACGGGGCAAAGTGGCGGAAAACCACCACGTCAGCCCGATCCATCCCGAATATGCCGAGCTGCCCAAGCAAGCGCATGATCCGGCAGGCGCACTGGCGTTGATGAAAGAGGCCGGAATGGCGGATTTCGAACACGAGATCATCTCGCTGGATGACGGGTTCGAAAAGGACACCACAGATGCGGTGGCAGCGCAGCTTCGTGATGCCGGCATCAAGGTCAAGCGCAGCGTGCTGCCCGGTTCGACCTTCTGGAATGACTGGGCCAAGTACCCGTTCTCGTCAACCACCTGGAACCAGCGCCCGTTTGGTGTGCAGGTGCTGACGCTTGCCTACAAGTCCGGCGTGCCGTGGAACGAAACCGGCTTCGCCAACGAGGAGTTTGACACGATACTTTCCGCGGCCAACGAAATCGCCGATGCGGACAAGCGCCGGGTTCTCATGAAGCGGCTTGAGGAGATCATGCAGGAAGAAGGCGTGATCCTTCAGCCTTACTGGCGGTCGGTCTATAGCCACCACCGCGAGGGCGTCGTCAACGCCGAAATCCACGCGCAGTTTGAGATCAAGTATCAGTACATCGGTTTCGAAGGCTGATCTGAGCCCTACAAATAGGGGCCGGCGGCTTGTCCGGCGGCCCCACATTTTTCAAAGTCCTGCGCCAAGAACCGTTGGGTTTTCCAGTTTTCCAGCCAAAAGGATGTTCCGCAATGGGCATGTTTATCCTGAAGCGAAGCGGCGTGATGATTCTGACCGCGCTGGCGTTGACCGTCGCGGTTTTCTTTCTGACCAACCTGCAACCCAACCTTGAAAAGATCGCCAAGTTCGAGGGCAACGCCCGGATGACCGACGATGAGGTGACCAGCTGGCTTGCCAAGCGCGGTTACGCTCAGCCGATGATGAAACGCTATGGCGAGTGGCTGGGTGTCTCGAAGGGCTGGACCTATACGGATGACGCGGGCAAGGTCTCGGGTCGCTGCATCGCCCATGGGCAGCCCGCCGAAGAAGCCCCGGCGCGCTGCGGCATTCTTCAGGGTGACTGGGGCAGTTCCAGCGTATTCAAGGCCGATGTAACCGATATCGTCGCCAAAAGGCTGGCGCTGACCGGCAAGCTGATGTTCTGGGTTATGGTGCTGATGATTCCCTCGGCGCTGGTTGTCGGTGTGCTGGCGGGCATGAAGGAAGGCTCCAAGACCGACCGCACGCTGTCGAGCTTTTCAATCCTGACCACCGCCACGCCGGAATATGTGTCCGGGGTCATTTTCATCGCGCTTCTGGCCTCGTCCAAGAACGGGCTTTCGCCGCTGCTGTATGAATGGGGGCTGATCGAGGGCAAGTCGCTGTTCAAGGGCACCGCCACCAGCGCCATGGAAAACGCGAATTTCAACAACTTCTTTCTGCCGGTGCTGACAATCGCCCTTTACGGCATGGGCTATATCGCCCGCATGACCCGCGCCAGCATGGCCGAGGTGATGACGGCGCAATATATCCGCACCGCCCGGCTTAAGGGGGTGAAGTTCAGCGATATCGTGCTGAAACACGCGCTGCGCAACGCGCTGATTGCGCCGTTCACGGTGATCATGCTGCAAATTCCCTGGCTGCTGAACGGGGTGGTGATTGTCGAGACCCTGTTCAACTACAAAGGTTTCGGCTGGTCCCTGGTGCAGGCCGCCAGCAACAATGACATCGAGCTTCTGTTGGGGATTTCGGTGGTTTCGGTCGTGGTGGTTCTGGCGACGCAGCTGATATCGGATATCGGCTATGTCTACCTCAACCCGCGCATTCGCATTTCTTAAGGCAGGAGACGGAATATGGAGCCTCTTGGAACGTTCGAAATCATTGGTCGGATATTGTATCAGTTCACCTCTGTGTGGCTGGCGCTGGTCATCCTGTTTGCCGCCTCGATTGCCTTCAAGCGCCGGCTGGGACTTTATGGCAAGCTGTTTGACAGTCCGATCGGCATGATCGGTTTCGCGCTGGTGATGTTCTGGATTTTCACCGGCGTGTTTGGTCAGATGGATCTGATTGTCACCCACGATTCGCTGACGCAGATATCGGGCATGAAGAACAAGGTGCCGGGCACCGCCCTGAGAGGGGTCGGCGAGGACGTGTACCCCTGGTATCTGATGGGCGGGGACAATCTGGCCCGCGATGTGTTCAGCCGGATGGTTGAAGGGGCCTGGGTGGTGGTGCAGATCGCACCGCTGGCAACGCTGTTTGCCTTCATGGTCGGCATCACTCTGGGCCTGCCGGCGGGGTATTTTGGCGGGCGGCTGGATACAGGCATCAGCTTTCTGGCCAACCTGATCCTGGCCTTTCCGGTGATCCTGTTGTTCTATCTGTTGGTGACGCCCGAGATCGTTGCCACCGGGGTGCCGAATTTTATGGCCACGGTTCTGTTCATCTTTCCCATCGTGTTTACCGGGGTGCTGATCAATTCACGCTATCACACGCAGCCGGGGTTTCGCACGCCGCTGATGATCGGCGTTCTGGGGGTGATGTTCTGGATCTATCTGTCGATGATTTCGACCAATGGCTATCTGGTCAACAACGAGGATTTTGCCATTCCGGCGTTGCCCAAGATCCTGGACCTGTTCGATGTGTCGGGCGGTATTCTGGTGGTGTTCGTGTCGGTGGTGTTCGTCAACAGCCCGACCGTTTTCCGGATCGTGCGCGGGCTGGCGATGGACATCAAGACCCGCGACTATGTGGCCGCCGCCCAGACACGCGGAGAAGGCGCGTGGTATATCATGCTGTGGGAGATCCTGCCCAATGCGCGCGGGCCGCTGATTGTCGATTTCTGTTTGCGGATCGGCTACACGACCATCCTTTTGGGCACGTTGGGGTTCTTTGGTCTGGGGTTGCCGCCGGAAAGTCCGGATTGGGGCAGTACCATCAATGAGGGGCGCAGGCTGTTGTCGATCTATCTGCACCCTGCCCTGCCGCCGGCGCTGGCGTTGCTGAGCCTGGTGTTGGGATTGAATCTGTTGGCGGATGGTTTGCGTGAAGAATCGCTCAAGGATTGATTTTGAGGATGGGACCGGGGGCCAGCCCCCGGACCCCCGGAGTATTTACAACGAGAAGAAGCAGGGCGTGGCACCTGTGCGCCAACTGGGAGATGGAAATGCAAAAGCGGGATTATGACGGACCGATCCTGGAGATTGACAAGCTGTCGATTTCCTTTTTCACGCGGTTGCGCGAAATTCCGGCGGTGATGGATTTTTCCATTTCCGTGCAACCGGGTGAAGCCGTGGGGCTGGTGGGGGAATCGGGCTGCGGCAAGTCCACCGTGGCACTGGGTGTGATGCAGGATCTGGGTAAGAACGGCGCGGTTGTTGGCGGCTCGATCAAATTCAAGGGGCGTGATCTGGGGGCGATGAACCAGGAAGAGCTGAGAGCTATTCGCGGTTCCGAGATTGCGATGATCTATCAGGAGCCGATGGCCAGCCTGAACCCGGCCATGAAGATTGGCAAGCAGTTGATGGAAGTGCCGATGATCCATCAGGGGATCAACAAGAAAGAGGCATTCGAGCGCGCGTTGCAGGTTGTGACGGATGTGAAACTGCCCGACCCCAAGCGCATTCTGAATTCCTTTCCGCACCAGCTGAGCGGTGGTCAGCAGCAGCGGATCGTCATTGCCATGGCGCTGATGAGCGAGCCGGCCTTGCTGATCCTGGACGAGCCGACAACCGCGCTGGATGTGACCGTCGAGGCGGCGATTGTCGAACTGGTCAAGGATCTGGGGCGCAAATACGGCACCTCGATGCTGTTCATCAGCCATAACCTGGGCCTGGTGCTGGAGACCTGCGACCGGATCTGTGTGATGTATTCCGGAGAGGCGGTTGAGCGCGGCTCGATCAACGCGGTGTTCGACGAGATGCGCCACCCCTATACTCAGGCGTTGTTCCGGTCGATCCCCCTGCCCGGCGCGGACAAGAACAGCCATCCGCTGGTGGCGATCCCCGGTAATTTCCCGTTGCCGCACGAGCGCCCCGAAGGCTGCAATTTCGGGCCAAGGTGCGATTATTTCGAGGAAGGGCGCTGTGATCAGGGTGATCTTTTGATGGCGGCGGTGCCGGGCGATGAGAGGCACCATACCCGTTGTCTGAAGTTTGACGAGATCGACTGGAACGCGCCGATTGACGTGGGCGAGCAGAAGCAAAAGGCCGAACCGGGCGAGGTTGTTCTGAAGATCAACGATCTCAGGAAATACTATGAGGTGGCGGCCAATGCGATATTCGGCGGCGGCGACACCAAGGTGGTCAAGGCCAATGAAACCCTGACCTTCGAGGCGCGCGAGTCCGAAACACTGGCGATTGTCGGCGAATCTGGCTGTGGCAAGTCCACCTTTGCCAAGGTTCTGATGGGGCTTGAGACCGCCACGGGCGGTGAAATCCTGCTGGATGGGCGCAACATCGAACAGTTGCCGATCGAGGCCCGCGATGCCAAGACCGTGGGCGAGATTCAGATGGTATTCCAGAACCCGTTCGACACGCTGAACCCGTCAATGACGGTCGGTCGCCAGATCATCCGGGCGCTGGAGATTTTCGGCGTCGGCGAAAACGAAGCCGCGCGCAAGGCGCGGATGCTGGACCTGCTGGATCTGGTGAAACTGCCGCGCGCCTTTGCCGAACGCATGCCGCGCCAGTTGTCGGGCGGGCAGAAACAGCGGGTCGGCATTGCCCGCGCCTTTGCCGGTGGCGCACGCATCGTGGTGGCGGACGAGCCGGTCTCGGCGCTGGATGTCAGCGTGCAGGCCGCCGTTACCGACCTGTTGATGGAGATCCAGCGCGAAGAGAAGACCACGCTGTTGTTCATCTCTCATGACCTCAGCATCGTGCGCTATCTCAGCGACCGGGTGATGGTGATGTATCTGGGCCATGTGGTCGAGCTGGGCAGTACCGATCAGGTATTTTCCCCGCCCTACCATCCCTATACCGAGGCGCTGTTGTCGGCCGTACCGATTGCCGACACTTCGGTTGAGAAGAAACATATTGTGCTTGAGGGGGACATTCCCTCGGCCGTGAACCCGCCGCCGGGCTGTCCGTTCCAGACAAGGTGCCGGTGGAAATCGGAAGTGCCCGGGGGATTGTGCGAAAGTCAGGTGCCCGAGGCACGGGAACTGGCCGAAGGGCACCAGATAAAATGCCACCTGAGTGCCGAGAAACTGGCCGAGATGGAGGTGGTGATCAAGATCGCGGCAGAGTGAATTAAACTGGTCCAGACGGAAAGGCCGGGCCCGATTTGGGCCAAATTGGACCTGTTTTGAACCTTTGTCGATTTTGACCGCGATTTCTGGTAATACTCTGTAAGGAGAAATACCGTGAAACGCCATCTAAGCGCAATCCTGGTCGGGGATATTGTCGGCTACAGCCGCCTGATGGAGGCGGATGAAGCCGGCATGATTGCGCGTCAGAAATCGCACTTGGATGACACGGTGAAACCGGCCATTGAACGACTGGACGGGCGTATCGTCAAACTGATGGGCGACGGCATCCTGATCGAGTTTCCAAGCGTGGTTAGTGCCGTGGCCTGCGCCGTGTCCATCCAGCAGAGCATGCAAAAACGCGAAGGCCCGATCCCTGAAGATCAACGCATTGCCTATCGTATCGGCATCAACCTTGGCGATGTGTTCTACGAAGACGGAGATGTTTTTGGTGACGGGGTGAACATTGCCGCCCGGCTTGAGGCGCTGGCCGATCCCGGCGGCATCTGCATTTCAGGAACGGCCTTTGATCATCTGAAATCAAACATTCCCGTAACATATCAGCCCCTGGGCAATATCAGCGTCAAGAACATCTCGCAGCCCGTGCGGGCCTATCGGGTTGTGATGCCGGGCCAGGCCAAGGCACCGCCGCTGCGGCAGAACCGAGGCCGTGTATTGGCCTTCCTGCTTGGCGTGGCACTGATTGCTGGTGCCGCAGTTTGGTGGGGTTTGGCAATCGGCCGGCAGTCAGATGGGACACGTGGCGCGACCCCGGCCCCGGTCGATCAGACCCTGAGCGTGGCGCGCCGAACGGACCGGCCGTCGATCGCCGTGCTTCCCTTTGACAATCTTGGCAATGACCCGGAACAGGACTATTTCAGCGACGGCATGACTGAAGATCTGATCACCGATCTCAGTCAGGTTTCGGGACTGTTCGTGCTGGCCCGCAATACCGTCTTTACCTACAAGAACAAGGCGGTGAACGTGACACAGGTGGGCCAGGAACTTGGGGTGGCTTTCGTTCTGGAAGGCAGTGTGCGCCGGACCGGTGACAGGGTACGCATCAACGCCCAGCTGATCGACACCAAAACCGGCGGGCATGTCTGGGCTGAACGCTATGACCGGGATATGATCGACGTGTTTGCGCTTCAGGATGATGTTGTGCAACGGATCGTGACCGCCCTCAGGGTGACGCTGAAAACCGGCGAAAAAGCCCGGCTGTCACAGTCCGACAAGATTGATCCGGGTGCCTATGACGCCCAGTTGCGGGGGTTGGAAAAACTTCGTCGTTTCAGCCGCGAAACCAATCTTGAGGCGCGTGCCCTTTTCGAGAAAGCCATTGCACTCCAGCCGGATTTTGCCCGGGCACATGCGGACCTTGCCCTTACCTACGCGCTGGCGGCTGAACAGCACTGGGCGCAGGACCGGGACGAAGCGGCAAAGCGCGGGATCGAGATCGGCCTGAAGGCGCAGGAACTCGACCCGGATCTGGCGCAGCTTTATTTTGTCCAGAGCGTGGCCTACCGGACCATAGGACGGATGGAGGACTCTCTCGCGGCGTCGCGGAACGCAATCAAACTCGACCCCAATTATGCCGATGGATATGCCTCGCTGGCCCTTTCCCTGAATTATGCCGGTTTGCCGCAAGAGGCCTTGGCCACCCTGCATACCGCCACACGGCTCAATCCGCTTAAGCCATTCTTTTATGTCTGGATCGAAGGACAGTCCCATTATTTGCTGGGTGAATATGATGTCGCCGCACGCCGTTTCGAAGACGTCGTGGAAAGCAACCCGCATTTCCCTGGCGGACAGAAAATGCTGGCGGCCTCTTATGCTGCATTGGGCCAGACCGAAGACGCCGAATGGGGGGCTGGGGAATTATTGTCTCTTTCACCGGGATTCACGATAGCCGATGAACTCCTGGCGACAGGCTATCAGGATAAGGCGGTCCGGGAAATGTACATTGGCCATCTGCGCCAGGCCGGACTGAAATAGGCCGGACTGAAATAGGCCGCGCATTCTGGTGTCTAACTGCCCCAGATGCTTTTGACATAGTTGCGGGTTTCCTTGTAGGGCGGCACGCCGCCGTGCTTTTTGACCGCATCTGGCCCGGCATTATAGGCCGCCAGCGCCAGGCGCCAGGATTTGAACTGCTTGTACTGGCGCGCAAGGTAACGCGCCCCTCCGTCCAGATTTTCGTATGGGTCGGTCGGGTCGACCCGCAAACCGCGCGCGGTCTCGGGCATCAGTTGCGCCAGACCCAGCGCGCCCTTGTGTGATTTCGCATTCGGGTTCCAGCCCGATTCCTGCTGGACCAGACGCAGGAACAGTTCTTCCGGCACATTGTGCCGCTGGGCGGCCTGACGGGCCATATCAAGGTATTGGCCGCGATATTTGCCATTGTAAGGCAGTGCGCCGCCATTCCCGGGGTTATGTACCGATGGCGGCTGGAGGCGGACCGAATTGGCATATTGCGATGACGCGCGGGTATCGAGAACCCGCGCATGAGAGGCAAACAGGTTCTTCTGACTGCGGGTTGAAAACATGTCCGCCGTCGCCGGCAAGGCCAGCGAAATACCTGCAATCAATGCACTGGAAAACACCCGTTTTCTCATCGGTCTAATTATCCCGTCCCTCATCTTTCGGCGCAATGTAAAGGGTTTGGCAACCAAAATCCAGTGTAGTGAACAGGCAGACGCGGGCACACCGGGTGGGGGATTGGCAAAACCCGCCGCAAATCCTGTTTCAACCAAGGCACAGGACGTATAGGTTCACCGGGTGCGGATCGGTCAGATTCGCCCGTTGCAATAAAAACACGCCAACCACAGGGGGCATCATGGCCGGATCAGTCAACAAAGTCATCATCGTCGGCAATCTGGGGCGCGACCCTGAGGTGCGCAGCTTTCAGAACGGCGGCAAGGTGTGCAACCTGCGCATCGCCACGTCCGAGACCTGGAAAGACCGCAACACCGGCGAGCGGCGTGAAAAGACAGAATGGCATTCGGTGGCGATCTTCAGCGAAGGTCTGGTGCGGGTGGCGGAACAATATCTGCGCAAAGGTTCCAAGGTTTACATCGAGGGCAAGCTGCAAACCCGCAAATGGCAGGACCAGAGCGGACAGGATCGTTATTCCACCGAAATTGTCCTGCAGGGGTTTGATGCGACACTGGTGATGCTTGATGGCCGTAGCGGTGGCGACGGCGGAGGCAATTACGGCGGTGGCGGTGGTGACAACTATGGCAGCCAAGGCGGCGGTGACAGCTATGGCAACCAAGGCGGCGGTGGCCAGGGTGGTGGTCAGGGCGACCCATACGGCGGCAGTGGCGGCGGCGGTGCCCCGTCACGTGGCATCGAAGACGACGAAATCCCGTTCTAGTGGATCAACCGAAACATTTGAAACCCCCGGCGGTCGGCAAGGTTGCTGCGCAAGCCATTCAAATGTTTTGATACGTTGATCCATCAAGCAAACGGCTGGTGGTTCGAATCGTCAGATTCGCACCACCAGCCCCCCGGATAAGGTACTGCTCATGACCTGGTCATTTTCACTTGGACGTCTGTTCGGATCTGACATTCGCGTGCATGTGACCTTTTTCCTGCTTCTGGTCTGGATTGGCGTGGCGACCTATGCCGAAAGCGGCCTGTCTGCGGCGGTTGAAAATGTCGTGTTTGTCATTGCCCTGTTCCTCTGTGTCCTTGCGCATGAATTTGGCCATGTGCTGACTGCGCGCCGCTATGGCATCGCCACGCCCGACATCACGCTATTGCCAATCGGCGGGCTGGCCCGACTGGAGCGGATGCCGGAAAAACCGCGACAGGAAATTTTGGTGGCGCTGGCCGGGCCTGCGGTCAATCTGGTGATCTGGGCGGTGCTGGTCTGGGTGGTCGGTGTCGAGGCGCGGTTTGACCAGCTGGCAAATATCGACAGCACCGGTCCGGGGTTTCTGGAACGGCTGGCGATTGTCAATCTGGTGCTGGCGGTGTTCAACCTGATCCCGGCCTTTCCGATGGATGGCGGGCGGGTGTTTCGGGCGGCTCTTTCTCTTGTAATGGACCGGGTGCGCGCCACCAAAATCGCCGCGATGGCCGGACAGATTGTTGCTTTTCTACTGGGATTTGCCGGCCTTAGCTCAGGAAATCCGATTCTGGTGCTGATCGCGCTGTTTGTGTTTGTCGCCGCCAATGCCGAAAATCAGGACGTGGCCATGCGCGCCGTGGCGCGCCGCCTGCTGGCGCGCGATGCGATGATCACCCGGTTTCAAAGCCTGACCCCCGAGGACAGTATCGACATTGCCGCCAATACGCTGATCCACACCACTCAGCACGAATTTCCGGTGCTGAACCCGGATGGCAGCCTGATGGGTTTTGTGACCCGTGCGGCCTTGTTCTCGGCGCTGGCCGGGGACGGGTCGCGGATGCGCCCGGTCATGGAAATTATCGACCGGGACATTCCCAAGGTCGCCCCGAGCGCCGGTCTGGAAACCGTGCTGGATGTGCTGCACAAAGGCGCGCCGGCCATTGCCGTGTGCGACCGAACCGATCGCATGAGCGGTTACATCACCCGTGAAAATGTCGGTGAACTAATGGTGGTCAAGGGGCGGTAACGCGCTGTTATTTTTGTAATATCAATGCCTTGCCAGCGCATCGTCAAGCACGCCGCGCACCAATTCAGCCGGCACATCCGAGGTCACGAAGGCCTTGCCGATGCCGCGTGCCAGAATGAAATGCAACTGCCCGTCCATCACCTTCTTGTCCTGCGCCATCAGCCGCAACAAGGTTTCGCCATCCGGCAGGTCGCCGTCAATATCACCGGGGTCGGTCTTCATCCCCATTGCCTTCAGATGCGCCCTCACCCGGCTGGGATCTTCCTGCGCGCACAGGCCCATCCGCGCCGAAAGCTCGAACGCCAGCGCACAACCGATTGCCACGCCCTCGCCATGCAGCAACCGGTCTGAATACCCCGTCGCCGCCTCAAGCGCGTGACAGAATGTATGGCCCAGATTCAACAGCGCGCGATCGCCCTGTTCTGTCTCGTCGCGCGCCACGATATCGGCCTTCATCTGCACCGACCGGGTCACCGCCCTTACCCGCGCGCCCATATCGCCTGCCGCCAGCGCCGGTCCGTTCGCCTCAAGCCATTCAAAAAACGCCGCGTCGCCCAACAGCCCGTATTTGACCACCTCGCCGTAACCCGCCAGAAAATCCCGGGCCGTCAGCGTGCCCAGAAGGTCGGTATCGGCCAACACCAGCGATGGCTGGTGAAACGCGCCGATCAGGTTCTTGCCCTGACGCGCATTGATCCCGGTCTTGCCGCCCACCGAACTGTCCACCTGCGCCAGCAGCGAGGTCGGGATCTGCACAAACCGCACCCCGCGCCGCAGCACGGCGGCAGCAAACCCCACCAGATCGCCGATCACCCCGCCGCCAAAGGCCACGACTACATCGTTCCGCTCGACCTTCTGCTCCAACAGCCAGTCCAGCGTGCGTTCGAACTGGGGCCAGCCCTTGGTCGCCTCGCCCGCCGGCAGCGCCAGCGACCGCATCGTGACACCGCCCGCCGCCAGCCCATGCCGCAGCGTCTCAAGATGCAGGGCGCTTACGTTTTCATCCGTCACAACAACCACTTGCGGGCGGTTGAGCAGCGGCGCGATGCGTGTGCCAGCCTCTGCCAGAAGCCCCGGTCCGATCTTCACATCATAGGCGCGCGTGCCCAAAGGCACATGGACGGTTTCCTGCATCATCATTCCTTAACCAAAACATCCGGGCGCGTCGTCAGTGCCGCCAGCACCCGGTCAACCATCTGGTCGATCGAGGCAATCCCATCCGAAACCACTGACAGGTCGGCCTCAGCGTACAAAGGCACCCGCGCCTCGTACAGCGCGCCAAGCGTGCGGCGCGGGTCATCTGTGCGCAGCAAAGGGCGCGTGTCCTTGTGCCTGACCCGGTCCCACAGTACCTCGATATCCGCCTTCAGCCAGACCGACACCCCCCGACGCGAGATCATCGCCCGGTTTGCGTCCGCCAGAAACGCGCCGCCGCCGGTCGACAGAATACCACGCTCTTCGCGCAGCAGACGGCGGATCACCTTGGTTTCCTTGTCACGGAAAAACGGCTCTCCGTCGCGGGTGAATATCTCGGGGACGCTCATGTTGGCGGCGGCTTCGATCTCGGCGTCGCTGTCGAGGAACGGCACGCCGAGACGCGCCGCCAGGGCCCGCCCCACAGCCGTTTTCCCGGCCCCCATCATGCCCACCATCACCACGGTTTTCTTCAGCCGATAGGTATCTGGAGGTGCCTCGTTCCGCTCAATTTCGCTCATTCTTAGTTGAATGACGTGATCTTGTGCAAAAGGCCATATATAGTTTACGCAAAACCACAAAAAACGAGGCAGTGAACCACCCATGAGACGAATAGTCAAATACCTGATCTACCTCATTATTCTGGCTGGCGTTGGCCTGATTGCCTATGCCTATCTAGGACCATGGTTCGGGGCCGATTTTTCCGCCCCGCAAAGCGAAATAACCCTGCCGGTGGTGCTTGATGCGAATTAGGGCCGCCCTTTTTGCCTTGTTGACCCCACTTGCCGCGACCGCGCAGCAGCAGCCGTTGTCGGCCATCGAATGGATTGGCCAGGCACCGCCCAACGGGTTCATCAGCCCGGTTCTGATGGAGCCGCCGGTAAGTGCGACCGGACGTTACCCGACCATCGTTGTCAGCCCGCTTGACAAACTGAGCGTTCCGGTCGGGCTGGTGGGCGATGCTGTCACCGGCCTGCCGGTCGGGATGTGGACGGGCAGTGATCCCGATGTGCTGTCCGCCCTGATTGGCGATGTCTCGGTAGAGGATTATCCGGCCATGCAGCGGTTGCTGTATACGCTGTTGTTGTCCGAGGCCCTGCCCCCTTCCGGAAAAGACGCCGGAGAGGCGCTGTTGCTGGCGCGTATCGACCGCCTGCTGGACCTCGGGGCCACCGACCCGGCACAGGCGCTGGTTGAACTGGCAGGCCCGACCGATACCCCTGAACGGTTCGCGCGATGGTTCGATGCCACCCTGCTGAGCGGTGACGAAGACCGCGCCTGCGCCACACTGGCCCGCGCGCCGCATCTGGCACCGGATTACGCCGCGCGGATCTTTTGCCATGCGCGACGGGGCGACTGGCAGATGGCCGCCCTGATGCTTGAGACCGTACATGCGCTGGAGCTGTTGCCGCCGACCGATCTGGCGCTGCTTGACCGGTTCCTCAGCCCCGGCATCTTTGAAGGCGCGCCACCCCTGCCCGTGCCTGACGGGCCGGACCCGTTGGTGTTCCGACTGTTTGAAGCCATCGGCGAGCGCCTGCCGACCGCGTCGCTGCCGCGCGCCTTTGCCACCGCCGATCTGCGCGATGTGGCCGGCTGGAAGGCCCAGCTTGAGGCGGCGGAACGCCTGACGCGGATTGGCGCGCTTGGCCCCAACCGGTTGCTGGGACTTTATTCCGACCGCAAGCCTGCGGCATCGGGCGGTATCTGGGACCGGGTCGCGGCGCTGCAACGCTTTGAAACCGCGCTTGAAACCGCCAACCCCGAGGCCGTGGCCAAGACCCTGCCCCAGGTCTGGAACGCGATGCGCGCCGCCCGGCTTGAGGTGCCCTTTGCCACGCTTTTTGCTGAACGTCTGGCGGCACAGCCGCTGGAAAATGCCGCAACCAAGGACCTTGCCTGGCGGATCGGGCTGTTGTCACAGGATTACGAAACCCCGGCGCAAAGCCCGCCGGATGCAGGCAAGCGTTCCGCCTTTCTGGCCGCAGTTGCCTTGGGTGAGCCGGGCCGGGTTGCCCCGCCCGATGCCATGGCACGCGCCATTTCGGATGGCTTTGCCGACAGCGCCCGCCCGCCGGCCACCATTCAGCGCCTGCTTCGCTCTGGTCAGCTGGGCGAGGCAATTTTGCGGGCGATGATCCTGATGGACAGCGGTGCCTCTGGCAATCCGGCCGACCTTACCGCCGCCCTTGCCACGTTCCGCGCCATCGGCATGGAGGACATTGCCAGACGCGCCGGATTGCAACTGATGCTGCTGGAGCGCGCCTGATGCCGCCCCCCGACCACGCCGGCCAGTGGATTTCCACCTTTCTTGAAGCCCAGGCCGCCGAACTGGGGGCCGCGACCAACACATTACTGGCCTATGGCCGCGATCTCAGGGATTTCGCCGACTGGCTTGAAAGACAACAAAGCCCGGATCTGGCCAGGACAACCCGCGACCAGGTCGAGGCTTATCTGATCTTCTGCGATGCTCAGGGCCTGGCCAAATCGACCCGCGCGCGCCGGCTTTCGGCGATCAAGCAGATCTATCGCTTTGCCTTCGAAGAAGGCTGGCGCAAGGACAACCCGGCGATCCAGATCACCGGGCCGGGGCGCGACAATCGCCTGCCCAAGACTTTGGAAGTGGCCGAGGTCGACCGGATGCTCGCCGCCGCCCGCGAGGTCGGGCGCGACGCCACGCGCAACACCTGCCTGATGGAACTGCTTTATGCCACCGGGATGCGGGTCAGCGAACTTGTCTCGTTGCCGGTGTCGGCGGCACGGGGCGATCCGGCCATGCTGTTGATCCGCGGCAAGGGCGGCAAGGAACGCATGGTGCCACTGTCGCCCCCGGCGCGTGATGCGCTGGCCGCATGGCTGGCGCAGTGGGATGAAAACGAGGCCGGGCGCGCCGCCAAAGGCCTGGCCCCGTCGCGGTTCCTGTTCCCGTCGCGTGGCAAATCCGGGCATCTGACCCGGCACCGGTTCTATCTGCTGATCAAGGAACTGGCGGTTGCCGGCGGGGTCAGCCCGGCCAGGGTCACGCCACATACGCTGCGCCACGCGTTTGCCACGCATCTGCTGGCCAATGGCGCGGATCTGATGACCATTCAGACGTTGCTGGGCCACGCCGATGTGGCCACCACCG
>Ga0209121_10000835_pt1 | contig 32902 bp, 28 predicted proteins | sample Cruoilmetagenom3_FD_187292 | JGI IMG/M metagenome (GOLD analysis project Ga0209121, IMG submission 187292) | Oil polluted marine microbial communities from Coal Oil Point, Santa Barbara, California, USA - Sample 3 (SPAdes) (version 2) | ecosystem: Environmental > Aquatic > Marine > Oil seeps ... | reverse complement strand
TGGCATAAATGCAGGCGTTTCGACAGTGCCTCGAGGAAACTTCAAACGCCCCCGTCGAGCACGACCATCCGTAGCATCCAATTCAAAGGACATAAAGCATTCGCGGTTCATTCAGACAGATCCTCCAGGGGCGGCTGGTCTTCAGCAGCGTTCTGATTCCGGGTCAAAAACATCGCATCGCCATAGCTAAAGAACCGATAACGTTGTTCCACGGCTTCGCGATAAGCGCTCATGATACGGGAATAACCAGAAAAGGCGCTGACCAACATCAGCAACGTAGACTCAGGCAAATGGAAATTAGTTAGCAAGGCATCGACCACCTTAAACTTGTAGCCGGGATAAATAAAAATATCCGTATCTTGGTTTACAGGCTTAATCTGACCACTGGCAGCAGCACTTTCCAAACAACGCACACTGGTTGTACCAATCGCGATGACTCGACCGCCTCGCCGCTGCGTCTCTGCGACTTTTTCACAAACAACGTCTGAGACCTCAATCACTTCAGAGTGCATCACATGGTCATGGATATTGTCAGCGCGAACTGGCTGAAAAGTTCCAGCCCCCACATGGAGTGTCACGTAGGCCATATCCACACCAGCATTTTTAAGCTGATCAAGTAATGGCTGGTCAAAATGAAGTCCTGCTGTTGGTGCGGCCACCGCACCAGGCCTTTCGGCATAAACTGTCTGGTAACGTTCTCGGTCGGCCGCATCATCGGCACGGTCGATATATGGCGGCAGAGGCATGTGCCCACAGGACTCTAACACCTCAAGAACTGACTGTTCCCCGCCAAAATGCACCAGAAACAAATCACCATCGCGCCCTTCAACTTCAGCCTCAACGCCACCATCAAAGCATAATTTTGACCCCGGTTTAGGTGATTTACTGGCTCGAAGGTGCGCCAGGACTCGATGATCATCCAGCAACCGCTCAACCAGCATTTCGACTTTGCCACCCGTCTCCTTTTGACCAAATAGCCGTGCCGGAATGACCTTGGTATTATTAAAAACCATCAGGTCACCGGGATGGATCAGCGAACTGATGTCGGGGAAGTTCAAGTGCTCGATATGCCCCTCTTGGCCATCGAGCATCAGCATTCGACTTCCCCGCCGATCAGCCGTTGGCTGACGTGCGATCAATTCATCCGGGAGGTGATAATTAAACTGTTCTCGACGCATTTTGGGCTTAATATCGTTGGCTACTGTACAAAAAGGCCGCAAGAGTAATTGAAATAAACCACTAGAACCAGCCCTCTTAAACAAGACTCTCTGAACAGATCCCTTGATTATGCAAAGACCACTGCTATAATCGCGCTCCTGTACAAAAGTGACTAATGCCAGAGTGGTGAAATTGGTAGACACAGGGGATTCAAAATCCCCCGCCCTTAAAAGCGTGCCGGTTCGAGTCCGGCCTCTGGTACCAAACGTAAAATGCCCGCTATCACAGCGGGCATTTTTTTATTTAAAGTCAACTGGTTACTCAATATGCTCGTCCAGATATCGGTTTACCTCTGACTCGATCATTCCTTTAAGGGCAATCATTAGCAGCCCCAACTTCACATCAACATTTACGATAGATTCATCAAAACTCACTTTGGCATCAACACTGTGATACTTATAGTGAACCAAATCTCCTTCCAGACTGTAGTCGCCGCCAAACCTAGCTTTTAACTTCTGCCCCAATTCTTCCGTCATTGATCGCAAATGCACCGTATCCATATTATGACTTCTTTGAATTTGAATATGGCTCATTAACTTACCCCTTTTCATTATGGTTATATATTAGGTAATTTATGCACAACGCCCAATAACCCAAAATTATCTTCTAAGCCCTATTTACTAAAAGACAGCCTTATTTTAATAGCTGACAGGGCAATTTTAATTAGACAAGCTATTTTATCTATCAAAACCCTAGACTTGTTTCTCTCTCTGATAAAGCAGATCACACTCCACCATAAAATTCATTTGCTGCCTGCCCATATAGGGTGCCAACAATGTCATGATCTGTCGAATGGCACTTTGAATAAACTCATGCTGACTGAGTTTGAGTTTCCGTATATCCTGAAACTCAAACCAGTGGGTATAAATCAACATTATATTATCTGCCAGCTGATCAACCCTGATTGCTTCTTCATCCCCACTACCCAGCAAGCCTTCATCCAACAAATCTCTCAACATAGACTGGATTGACTGATACTGCTTTTCAAAAAGACGTCGAAAGCGGCTTTCAATGCCATTATATTTTTGCAGCAGGTTGGTAATATTTCTAAAGAAAAACCGGTAGCGATAAATGCACTCTAAAAGTACATACAAACGAAGCCAGTGCTCTTCCAAACCGTCATCAGCCTCCTTGGTATCCTGCAACAATGTCATGATACCACCCTCAAATTGCTCATAGAGCGATTCAACAATCTCTTCCTTCCCCTTGAAGTGGTAGTAGAGATTCCCAGGGCTGATATCTAGCTCATTTGCTATATCTACTGCAGAGAGGTTCGCCTCCCCCTCTTCATTGAATAGTTTCAGGCTAACTTCCAGAATCAAATCACGCCGCTTCATAACTATTCCATTCGATTACAAAAAACTCACGTTATACCAAAAAGATCTTTTATTAGTATGCCTTTTCTAAAAGTTTTACTTATGGTAGGTACCACATTCGGAACTAAACACTCCAAACCAACCGCTCAGGGAGATACTACTATGGCTGACGTAAAGAATGCTATTGACAAGACAGAGGAACTAGCTCGAAAAATTTGGCTAGCAGGACTCGGCGCTTATGGCCACGGCCTAAACAGCCTGCAGGATGGTTATGACAAAATGAATGACCAGACTCGCAAGTTTTTTGATGACCTGGTTGACCGAGGCACCAAAATTGAAGCCGACGCAAAAAGCACACTGGATAAAACCGGTGACAAGCTGAAAGAGCAAGGTCAAAAACTGAAAGATAAAGGTGAAAAGCTCAAAGCTCAGGGTAAAAACCTTAGAGAAGAAGGCATCAACCTGAATGTTAGCGCACGAGTAGAAGAAATCCGTGAAAAGGTCGCTTCAAAGCTGACCATACCATCGGTACCTTCTTTCACGAATGACGACAAATTAGCAGAGGTAAACGCTAAATTGGAAGAACTTATCAGTGTTGTCGACAAGCTTTCAAAGGCCTCTGAAACACCCGTTACGGCTGAAACAGTAAAGACTGAAGAAGCCCCAGCGCCCAAAAAGAAAGCACCTGTGCGTAAGGCTGCTGAAAAAAAGAGTGATGCTGCGTAATTACAAGTTTATACCCCCCTCTGCTCACTATGAGCAACTCCAGCTACAGGCCGCATTCCCAGAGGCCTAGATGCTACAAGCCACCTAATTAGGTGGCTTTTTTTTGCCCCTGAACTCCCAATTAACAGCTGCCGCCCCTCCCTCACAAACCTCATCAAGATCTGCAAAGATACCGACCAAATCACCGCCTAAATTCACCGCCAAAGTGGCAAAAACAGTACCAGCAATCCTAAACTGTTAGTAGCGGCTAGCCCTAACGGAGGGTTCAGGTGATTAAACAGCTGTGCGATACAATGCCAAGTGGAGCGGGTGTGTTTATTTTAACTATCGTGACGATATCGGTGTTGATACTCAACTCCCCGCTCGTACTCGCAGGGGACGAGTTTTTTTTACCGAATACGCTCGTACAGGGCGACAACAGGCAATATTCTAATTTCAGCAGCCTGAATAACACCCAACTCATAGATCGCGCTGAATCAATTCGATCTCAGGAGCTCGATGCAAACCAAAGAGCACTTAACTATCAGTGGCTTCAGAACCAACGCAACAAAGAATTTACTAGCGGCAGCAAAGCCTACAAGGCTTTCTTTAAGCGTGGCTTCAAAGAGTACTGGGATCGTAAACGCAAAGAACATTTTAAGAGCGAACGTATCCCCAACCTAGAAGGAAGAGGTCGCGTTTCGGGAGAAGTTGATTACGATCTTCGGCTTAGCTCGGATGAATTAAAAATTGGTCTGACATACGAATTCTGAATTGGTCATATTTTTGATAGTATTCCCGCCTGCTAGCCATAGTAATTTCCGGCCTAAGCTAACGATCCTTAACACGACGCCTAAAACGAGAGCGCTACGTTTGAATACTGAACTGCAACAAACACTTCCACCCGCCAACCTGATCCGCCGCCTAATGGCCATGGTCTACGATGCTTTTTTGTTATTAGGTATAAGCTTTGCCTATGGCATCGCGGTGCTGTTATTACGCTTACTGTTTGGTGACGACACGATGCAGGCGCCCCACCCTGTGTTGCAGGTTATTATCGTGATAGGTTTGTGGTTTTTCTATGCACTGTTTTATGTCTGGTGTTGGCGGCGAACGGGACAAACATTAGGTATGAAATCATGGCGAATTCAATTACAGGGCTATAACCAGAAGACACCCAGCTGGAAAGAGTGCTGGCTGCGTTCAATACTTGCGCCACTATCCCTCGGGGTTTTAGGCATTGGCTACTTTTGGTGCCTGTTCGATAAAAATGGTGCCTGCCTGCATGACAATGTCAGTCATACACGCGTGGTACTACTACCCAAAAATGCACCAAAGAAAAAGGTTTAATGGCTCCCAGAGCAACAGGTTCGCGACCATCACGCCGCACGACGTAGTAAGACAAAACCAATTAGGCAACAAACAGCGGCTGGAATGACAACGGCTAAGAAAGGCGGAAATCCAAAGACCAGGCTAGCGGGCCCCAAAAGATCCTGACTGGTGCGAAATGCAAGCCCCACCACCACGCCGGCAAAAATTCGATAACCCATGGTGACCTGCCTTAACGGGCCAAACACAAAAGAAATCGCAATTAACACCAGACTTACAATGGTCAGCGGCTGCAAAGCCTTGCCCCAAAATACCAACTTATAATTAGACGCATCCTGCCCCTGCTCTTTCAAATACTTGCTATAACCATAGAGGCTTCTCATGGCTAGCGATTCCGCAGGCAACACCACGAGGCTCAGCAATTCTGGCGACAAATCTGTATCCCAGTCACGAAGAACGAATGTATCAATCTCGGTGTGATCGCCGAGAAAGCGTGTAATAGTTCCGCGCTCTTCCACCCAGCTGTCACCCTGATAGGTAGCTCTAACGGCAAAGCTGGATTCTTGAATCGCATGATTGTCATCAAACCGATAACGCGTCACACCAAATAGAACCCCCCCTGGATACACGGCATTGAAGTGCATAAATTCATTGCCTTCCTTGTTCCAAAAACCACTCATGGATTCTTGAGCCGTTTTACCGCCCTTTAATAACATCCGCCGACTTTCTGCATATTGATCGGTGTAAGGTACAACCAACTCACCAAACAACACCCCCACTAGTATCAGTACCAGAATGGGTCGCAATACCAGCCATACTATTCGCAGCACTGAAATACCGGCAGAACGCATCACCACCAGCTCAGAGTTATTCGCCAAAACACCAAGCCCTATTAGACAACCGGTCAAACTGGCCATCGGGATATTTTCATAAATCCTTGCGGGCAGGGTCAGGGCGACATAGATCATGACCTGATTAAAGGTGTATTCATTGGCAATATCGCCAGTGCCATCAATAAGGGCACCAATGGCATCCAAAGCAACGATAATCAATAAAACTAATGCAATCGCACCTAGAACCGATGTAGATATATATCGAGAAAGACGCCTCATCCTTTGCTATTCCCTAAAAGCCGAATGATAGTTTTTACCATGCCAAGCTCGGCGTACCCACGCTGTTTCAACTGCTGGATAATAATTGGCCATACCAACAACATGAGTGCGATCAGCAGGAACAATAGATGCACGCCCCACAACCCTAACAATGAATGAAGCTTGCCATCTTCCACTGCACCTCTGGCACCATTAAGCATGACCAGATAAACAATATAGAGCAGCACCGCTGGCAACATTCTCGCAAACCGACCCTGACGAGGGTTAGTTTTACTTAGAGGTATCGCCATTAACGTCACAACTAAAACCAGAACCGGCACCGAGAAACGCCATTGCAATGCTGCCACATGAGCCATTTTATCCGATGCCATTAATTCCCCCGTAGTCAGCGTGTCTGCTTTATCTCGACGACGCTGCTTTTTGGGTTTACTTAAACGCTGCCCATATTCTTCAAACTGAGTAATTTGGTAATCAGCCTGGCCGGGTACGCCCTGGATGCGATATCCATTTTCCAATACCAAATAACCAGGTTCATCTGGATCAGAACGGTGCTGACGCCCCTTCTCTGCCACCACCAAGACCAGCTGCCGACCCTCTGCAGCGTCGGGGTTATTTTCTGCAAGAAAGACATCTCGCATTTCACCTTCATCACTCACTTCTTCAGCATAGGTAACAGCTTTCCCTCCCTGAAGAGTATAAAAATGCGTCGCCGCCATGTCATCCAGTTCACCCCGCTCCTTCTGAGCAGTCAACAGCGCCTCGGCCTTACGCAACCCCGTGGGTCCCACATCCAAACTTAACCATCCGACAAGGATTGCAACAAACACTGCGGGAATCATTGTGTAGACCACCAATTGGCGTGGACTCATCCCACAGGCCATCATGACCGTCATTTCACTCTGAACATAGAAGCGACCATAGCTCAGCAAAATACCAAGAAAGAAGGCCAGGGGCAGTATTAGTTCCAGAAACCCTGGCAGGCGATAGCCAATAATTGCCAACAGAATACCGGCATCCAACTCACCTGCCGCTGCCTGGGCCAGATATTTGACGAAGCGACCACTGACAATCACCATCAACAAAACGGCACAGACAGCAAAGGTAGAAGACAGAAGATCACGAGCTATGTAGCGAAATATCAGCAATGGAGGATTCCTGTTATGCTTCATTAGTTATTAATATTGTATTCAGGCAATTATCCAGATTTATACTGAGCTTGTCTTGTTATGCGTGACCCCTGTTAACAATCGGAGACACAATGGAATTTACAACCCTCACCTGCAACCTACTGATAAAAAAAACCGACTGCCTCATTATCGCTCTTGGTCATGAAGGAAATGAAAACCCTTCACTAACAGCCATCGACAAGGCAACTGGCGGATTGGTATCCAGACTTCAGAAAAGTGGTGACATTAAAAATACCATTGGCGACTCCCTGCTGATTAACGAACCCTCGGGGCTGGCAGCCCAGCGTTTATTAATTATTGGCTGTGGCAAAACTGAAGCCGATGAACAATCTTTTCTTAAACTTACCGAGAGTCTTACTGAAAAACTCATCAAGCTACCGATCAAATCTGCCTGCATAGCTTTGAGCTCCCTTACTGTAGAGGGGCGCGATCAGTCTTGGGCAGCGCAGCAACTGGCTCGCAAGCTGGCAGAAGGCACTTATCTGTTTAACCCATTTAACGCCAAGGATAAGAAAAAGCCCTCGCTAACCAAAATTACCCTGGCAGCGTCATCCAGAAAAGGGCTGGATCGACTAAAGCAATCCGTGGAGCAAGGGAAAGCGATTGCCAATGGCGTCAACCTGGCGCGAGAACTTGGCGATCTACCGGGTAATATCTGCACGCCATCCTACCTTGCCAACCAAGCGAAAAAGCTGGCCAAGAAACACCCAAAACTGACCTGCAAGGTACTTAGCGAAAAACAAATGCAAGCTCTGGGAATGGGCTCACTTCTTTCAGTTGCCGCTGGCTCGGTAGAACCCGCAAAGCTCGTCATACTTGAATATCGCGGTGGAAAAACCTCAGACAAACCCATAGCGCTAGTAGGAAAAGGGGTAACCTTTGATTCCGGAGGCATTAGTCTCAAACCAGGTGCCGCCATGGATGAAATGAAGTACGACATGTGTGGCGCCGCCAGTGTGCTCGGCACCTTTTCCGCACTAGTAGATACCGCCCTACCCATCAATGTCGTCGGCATCATTCCCACGGTGGAAAACATGCCCAGTGGCAACGCGACCAAACCCGGTGACATTGTTAAGAGCATGTCGGGACAAACCATTGAAATTCTTAACACAGATGCAGAAGGCCGATTAATTCTCTGTGATGCACTGACCTACGCTGGTCGCTATAAACCGAAGACTGTTATCGATATCGCTACGCTAACGGGAGCCTGCGTTATGGCCCTGGGAAGCCATGCCTCTGGCATGCTGAGCAATAACGATCCACTGGCAGCAGAACTAGAAACGGCAGGAAAAACCAGTGGCGACAGGATCTGGCGACTACCCCTTTGGGACGATTACGACAAACAATTAAAAAGCAACTTTGCAGACATGGCGAATATCGGCGGAAGACCTGCCGGCACGATTACTGCCGCCTGCTTCCTCGGCCGCTTCACCAAAGACTATCAATGGGCGCATATTGATATTGCGGGAACTGCCTGGAATAGCGGCAACAATAAAGGCGCGACAGGCCGACCAGTGCCGCTACTGACTGAGTATTTACTGGCACAGGTCAAGCAATGACCGGCATTAATTTTTACCGTATTAACGGTGGTTTTGATGCCGCTCTTAAGCTGGCCTGCCAACTCGCCGAGAAAGCTTTTCAGCAAGGGCATACCGTTTTACTACATACAAAAGACGAGAGCATATCCCATCAACTCGACAACCTGCTGTGGTCGTTCAAGCCAACATCATTCCTTCCCCACCAGCGGGAACAATCTACCCAGGATGTCATTTCTATTAGCCATGATGAACCCGGTGATCATCATGGCTTATTGATCAACCTCGACATTGACACACCCGGTTGGTTTAGTCGTTTTGAGAAAGCAGTAGAAATTGTTTACGATGATCAAGACATGATCGAAAAGAAACGTGAACGTTTTAGTTTTTATAAAAGCCGGGGATACCCACTTAACTATTACGACCTAACCAAACCATAATATTACAGCCCTGACCACGATGTATTTACTCATGACATTTGTTATACCCAGCGTAGCCTCAGTCGTTGTTTCCAACTGGATATAACCATGAGCGACAAGCCCTCAAGTACCAGAGAAATACTTATTGAGGAACTTGATTCATTGCGTCACACCTTGACCGATGGACCAGAATTCCAACATGACATACCCATTGCCAATATGGTTAACGATCATCCAACCTCGCTGCGATCTGACATCGACAATCCGTGTCCCCCAGATCAAGAAGAGACAAACCCAGAAGCCCTGCATTCGGTGAACACCAAAAGCAAGCCTTTCCAATCAACTCTCGACACCAACAGCCCATCAAATTTCCATCAAACAAAAGGCGTTGACCACAACCTGAACACTGAACCCGATGAGTCATCATCGACAAACAACTCCATCGACGAAAACTAACTAGACCTTTATAATTCCCGGCCTTATCTGTCATGCACAGAGTCATCCTACTACCGATGACGCTACAGACACCGTTGCCTAAAACCAAACGAGCGAACATGGAAAAGACTTACCGTCCACAAGACATTGAAAGCCAGTGGTACCAAACCTGGGAAGAGCAAGGCTACTTCAAGCCCAGCAACAACTCAGAAGCCGACCCTTATTGCATAATGATTCCGCCGCCAAATGTCACTGGCAGCCTGCATATGGGCCATGGCTTTCAAGAAGCCATCATGGATGCGCTGATTCGCTATCACCGGATGAAAGGCAACAATACCCTGTGGCAAGTTGGAACCGACCACGCAGGTATCGCCACCCAAATGGTTGTGGAACGCCTGCTCGATGCCGATGGTATTTCCCGGCATGATCTTGGTCGAGAAAAATTCATAGAAAAAGTCTGGGAGTGGAAAGAAGAGTCGGGTGGCACAATTACTCGTCAGCTACGACGTCTGGGAGCCTCTCCTGACTGGTCTCGCGAACGTTTCACTATGGACGACGGCTTCTATACGGCAGTACAGGAAGTCTTTATTCGCCTCTATAACGACGACCTCATCTACCGCGGTAAACGATTGGTCAACTGGGACCCAAAATTACACACGGCCATTTCTGACCTCGAAGTTATTTCTGAGGAAGAAAACGGTAGCCTCTGGCATTTCAAATATCCGCTTACAGACGGCAGCGGACATCTGGTGGTAGCCACTACTCGCCCCGAAACCATGCTCGGGGATACCGCAGTCGCCGTTCATCCGGAAGATGAGCGTTATAAACACCTGATTGGTAAAACAGTCACTTTGCCCTTGGCCAATCGCGAGATTCCGATCATTGCCGATGACTATGTGGATCGTGAATTTGGTACTGGTTGCGTAAAGATTACCCCAGCACACGATTTCAATGACTACGAAATGGGCCAGCGGCACAATCTGCCGATGATCAATCTATTTAATGATGATGCCCAGATAAACACTAATGCACCTGAGTGCTATCAGGGCATGGACAGATTCGAAGCACGAAAACAAGTCGTTTCAGACCTTGAAGAACTAGGACTGCTGGACAAAATAGATGACCACAAATTGAAGGTACCACGTGGCGATCGCTCAGGTGTCGTAATCGAACCCTACTTAACCGACCAGTGGTACGTCAAAACTGCACCACTTGCAGAAAAAGCCATTGAGGCAGTGGAAAGCGGCAGCATCCAATTTGTACCCAAGCAGTATGAAAATATGTACTTCTCCTGGATGCGAGACATTCAGGATTGGTGTATTTCTCGTCAACTTTGGTGGGGCCACCGTATCCCGGCATGGTATGACGACCAAGGAAACGTCTATGTAGGTCGCTCGGAAGAAGAAGTCCGCGAAAAACACAACCTGGGCGACATCAACCTTAAGCAAGACAACGATGTATTAGACACCTGGTTCTCTTCAGGCTTATGGACATTTGGCACCCTTGGCTGGCCCGAGCCCACAGATTTCTTAAAAACATTTCATCCCACCAGCGTGCTGGTTACCGGATTTGATATTATTTTCTTCTGGGTTGCCCGGATGATCATGATGACCCTGTATTTCACTAATGAAGTACCGTTTAGCACGGTCTATGTGCACGGTCTGGTGCGAGACAGCCACGGTCAGAAAATGTCCAAATCCAAAGGCAATGTTCTCGACCCCATTGACCTGATTGATGGTATTGACCTTGAGTCCCTAGTGAAGAAGCGTACCGCTGGACTCATGCGGCCCAAAGATGCTGCCAAGATCGAAAAACAAACTCGCAAAGAATTCGCTAACGGCATTGAATCCTACGGAACAGATGCCCTTCGCTATACCTATTATTCTCTGGCATCCACCGGCCGCGATATTAATTTTGACGTTGGCCGCATTGAAGGTTTTCGTAACTTCTGTAACAAGATATGGAATGCCGCACGTTATGTTCTGATGAATACGGAAGAACACGATTGTGGCCAGGATGGCAGTGAGGACTACGAACTCAGCCTGGCCGACCGATGGATTATCAGCCGCCTGCAACATGCCGAAAAAACTGTCGCAGAGGCCATAGCCATCTACCGCTTTGATTTGGCATCTCAGGCCATTTATGAATTCATCTGGAATGAATACTGCGACTGGTACCTGGAGTTATCAAAGCCGGTTCTCTGGGATGAAAACTCATCGCCCGCGGTTCAAAAAGGTACCCGCCGCACCCTAATCCGAGTGCTGGAAACCACCTTGCGGATGGCTCATCCATTAATGCCATTTATCACAGAGGAAATCTGGCAACAGGTTAAAACCCTGGCGGGGACAGACGGTGACACCATCATGCTCCAGCCCTACCCTGAAGCAGATCAACACCGTATCGACGAAACTGCCACTGCCGACATCGAGTGGCTTAAAAATGTGATTATTGGCATTCGCAACATTCGTGGTGAAATGAACATATCACCCGGCAAGCCGCTGCCTATTTACTTAAAGAATGGCAGCAGTGAAGATCAAGCCCGTCTGGATGCCAACCTCCAATTCCTGGCCAAGCTAGCAAACCTGGAATCTGTCACTTGGCTTAACCAGGGTGATAATGCGCCAATGTCCGCCACAGCGCTGGTCGGCAATATGGAAATACTGGTACCCATGGCGGGCCTTATCGACAAAGATGCCGAGCTAACACGGCTCACCAAGGAAGTGGAAAAGCTACAGAAAGAATTACAACGTGTGCAGGCCAAGCTGGATAATGAGAAATTCATCAGCAAGGCGCCAGCGGAGGTTGTTGCCAAAGAAAAAGCCCGAATGACTGATATGCAAGCAGCTTTGGGAAAACTGGCGGAACAACAGCTCAGCATCAGCCAGTTGTAACTACACAAAAAAATCCGGCCACAATCAACGACAAATGATTGTGGCTTTTTTGCTCAATTAATGATTGGTGAAAGAGGCTCCGATCGGGCTTGTTTGATGGGCGTATCTTCTAACCCGGCAACCACAACACAATTTTTGCCCCTGTGCTTTGCTTCATACATTGCCTTATCTGCGGAACCCAGTGTTGTATAAAGATTGCCATTCTGCTGCTGCGCATCAACCCCTAGACTCATCGTGACAGAAACACGTTTATCCTGAACGACTATATCCGTTGAGGCAATTTGTCGTCGAATTTTATCCGCTAGAACCCGAGCCCCGTTTAAATCTGTCTCTTGCAATAAAATCAGAAACTCCTCACCGCCCCAACGAACGACCAAATCTTCAGCTCTCACCAATCCTTTGAGAGTAGACCCTATCTCCTGAAGCACGGAATCTCCGACATCATGACCATAGATGTCATTAATTTCCTTAAAATCATCAAGGTCACCAATAACGACGGCAAAAAGCCCCTTGCCGTGCTTACCACGCTGCTCAGACTCCCCTACAAATTCTTTAAAACCTCGGCGATTTGCCAAACCTGTCAGCTCATCCGTTCGTGCCTGAAAATCAAGACGCGCCCTCATTTCCTGCAATCGCTCACGTGTTTGGACGCGAACGTATTCCACCATAAATGAAATCCATGCCAACACCAGATAAGCCAAAAGAAAACGATAGCGCATCTCAGCTGTATATTGAGAGATAAGAAGTTGAGATTCGGGCCATAAAAGAACAACGGCACTAACCAGGGCAATGCTACACACCAGTTTAGCGCCCGACTTGTACCCTAGCAGCTGGAAGAAAAGTGGCATCATAACTAAACACCAAAGCATCCCCGCCCATTCAACATCGCCGGCAACCAGCCAGAAGAAATGCAAAAAAACCATGGCAGCTAGAGTGAATGCCATGTTGGTTTTACCGCGTTTCAACAATTTGATATAAAAAATGGAAGCGAGCACGCCCACGGTTAGCGTGACGAGATTTACCCAGAAAAGCCCAGTACCTGTAAGCAGGTCCCATATTGATAAACTCGTTATCGCAACAGACCCTGTGAGCATTAATATCGCAATCATCACATCCTGCCGGCGAGTTGCATCCTCAGCCCCGGCATCAAGTGGGATATGGCTAATCTTTTGCAGAATTTCCGAAGTGCGTTTCAAGCGCATCCTTTCTGTACCCCTGATCCATCCTTAGTCTCGGAAACAGGTCTAAGTATCGATAGGCAACACGACACCACCTGCTTCAGATCTCGAAAAAAGCTATCTTACTCCTAATCAACAGAAACTGGCACCTACTGCTTTTTTGCCCACAAACCAAGAGCGTTATTTTAAATTATTCGGGCCTCATATGGGGGAACAGTAGAACATCCCTGATCGAGGGCGAATCGGTCAACAACATCACCAGCCGGTCAATGCCAATACCTTCGCCCGCAGTGGGCGGAAGGCCATACTCCAGCGCACGAATATAATCGGCATCATAGTGCATTGCCTCATCATCGCCAGCATCCTTCTCTGCCACCTGTCGCTGGAAGCGTTCAGCCTGATCTTCTGCGTCATTAAGCTCAGAAAAACCATTGGCGATTTCTCGCCCACCCACAAAAAACTCAAAGCGGTCTGTCACAAATGGGTCACTGTCACTGCGTCGCGCCAAGGGTGAAACTTCCGTTGGATATTGAGTGATAAATGTAGGATCGTCCAACCGATGCTCAACGGTTTTTTCAAAGATCTCAATTTGAACCTTACCCAAACCCCAAATATCCTTTAGCGGAATATCCAGGTGCTCGGCAATTTGTCTTGCCGCACTTTCGTCAGCAAGCGCCGAGGCTGAAATATCGGGATTAAAATGCAGGATTGAATCAAAGACAGACATTCTGGTGAATGGCTTGGAAAAATCGTAAACTTTTTCCTGAACCACCTCGCCTGCATCGTTCTTTACAGTACTTCGCACTTTACTACTGCCCAACACCTCATCAGCCAGCTTACGCAACATATCCTCGGTGAGATCCATCAGGTCGTTATGGTCTGCATAGGCCTGATAGAATTCCAGCATCGTGAATTCCGGATTGTGACGCGTAGACAATCCTTCATTTCGGAAGTTGCGGTTAATTTCATACACTCGCTCAAAACCGCCCACGACCAGACGCTTCAAGTACAACTCCGGTGCGATACGCAGATACATATCGAGATCCAGCGCATTGTGGAAAGTGATAAACGGTTTTGCCGCGGCACCGCCGGGAATCACCTGTAACATCGGTGTTTCCACTTCCATAAAATCATTGCCATTGAGATAGCGTCGAATAAAGTCGATCACCTGAGATCGCACTTTAAAGAGATCGCGAACTTCGGGGTTGACGATTAAATCTACATAGCGCTGCCTGTAACGCATCTCTTGATCAGCAAGGCCGTGATACTTATCAGGCAGCGGACGAAGAGATTTAGTTAGCAGTTGATAACTTTCCATGTTGACGTAAAGATCACCCTTGCCAGACTTATGCAGGGCACCACTCACACCAACAATATCGCCAAGATCTAACCCCTTGGCAAAGGGTCGCGCCTCTTTGGCCACATACAATTGAATCGTGGCAGACATGTCTTGAATCACCATAAAGGCGCCACGATTACGGATAACTCGCCCTGCAACGCTCACCTGATAATCAAGGGCTTCAAGCTCTTCTTTTGTCTGCTCGCCATACCCAGCCTGCAAATCCGCGGCCAGATTCTTTCGACGGAAGTCATTGGGAAAGGCACTATTGTTATCGGCACTGGCCTGCTCGCGAATCGTTGCCAGTTTAGCTCTGCGCTCGGCAATTAACTTATTTTCATCTTGCTGTTGATCGTTACTCATTTCTTTACTCAACGGATTTCCCAATGTATTCAATTCGTTCCGGTGGTTGTTCCGGACTATTAACAGTGCCATTTATTAACGATGATTATGCACAACGGCATCAATCACCGATGAACGTTATATTTAAACACCAGCCTTTAATGACGCCACAATAAACTGATCCAAATCTCCATCCAGTACCGCCTGGCAATTACTGGTCTGAACACTCGTGCGTAAATCTTTAATCCGCTGATCGTCCAGAACATAAGAGCGAATCTGACTACCCCAGCCAATATCCGATTTAGTGTCCTCTACTGCCTGAGCCTCTTCGGAGCGCTTGAGCATTTCCTGCTCATAAAGTTTGGCCCTCAACATTTTCCAGGCCTGATCGCGGTTTTTATGCTGTGAACGCTGGCTTTGACACTCGGCAACAATACCCGTTGGTTCGTGGGTCAATCGCACCGCCGAATCCGTTTTGTTTACGTGCTGGCCACCGGCACCACTGGCTCGATAAGTATCTGTCCTCACATCGGCAGGATTAATATCGATAACAATATTGTCATCGATCTCGGGTGAGACAAACACAGAACTAAATGACGTATGGCGACGGTTACCGGAGTCGAATGGTGATTTTCGCACGAGCCGGTGAACCCCAGTCTCCGTCCTCAACCAACCAAAAGCGTACTCGCCCTCAAAACGTATGGTGGCACTCTTGATACCCGCTACATCGCCAGCCGAGGCTTCCTCCAAGGTGGTTTTAAACCCCTTGGCCTCACCCCAGCGCAAATACATACGAAGAATCATTTCCGCCCAGTCCTGAGCTTCCGTGCCGCCAGAGCCTGCCTGGATATCGAGATATGCATTATTGGGATCCATCTCGCCAGAAAACATTCGGCGAAACTCAAGCTTTTCCAGATGTGCGGTTAGCTGCGCTATTTCAATCTCAATTTCAGCGACAGTTTCGACATCCTCTTCCTCGGCAGCCATCTCCAACAGTTCACGGGTATCTGAAATCCCGGCATCCAGCGTTTCAATGGTTTCAACCACCATCTCAAGAGAGGCTCGTTCGCGACCTAATTCCTGAGCACGGTCGGGGTCATTCCATACATCGGAATCACCTAACTCAAGCTCAACCTCGGCTAACCGATCTTTCTTGTTAAGGTAGTCAAAGATACCCCCTAAGCACATCGGTACGTGCCTGAAGGTCGTCGAGGGAATTCCTAATTGGGTTGATTTCCATTTACTGCTTATACCAAGGCCAGAACAGGAGCGGAATTCTAGCGGAATCCGCCGCCCTTCTCTACCTCCTTATCTATAGAGCACTTATCCCAACTGGTTCAAAATCAACCCAATAACAAGGATTTGCGGCACCGTGATCAAGGGTAAGAACAACGCAATCTTCCAGGACTTGGTCATATCGCGAATCACCATTATCTCGGTGTAGTCCGTGGCAATACCCGCCATTAAAAAGGTAAAGCCATTACCCGGGGCCGCTGCACGAGTCACAATATCTGCGGCTATGGGTGTAGAGCCCTCTGAACAGACTTCGATCAGCGTTGCAGCCAACAGCGTAAGAAATAACCCTGCCACCGTTGGACCAAACAAAGCCTGGTAGGCCTCCATTGGCACGAAGGCACGAATGGCTGTAGCCAGCACGATGCCAAAAAACAACCAGCGAAATACCATTTTGGAATCCCGAAGGCCATCTTTTAATAACGCCAGGATACCCGCTGGCGTTATTTTAATAGTTTTAACTAACTGCCCAAGCTGACGAGCCATGCCATCGCCATTTATCGAATCTGACTGGTGGGGATTTGACGGCAATCGCCCTTTCGATACCAAATAATCAAAAACCAGCCCCGTCACAACGCCCACAGACATGGACAACAACACAAAGGCCAGCGTCCAGCCTAAGCCAATTAACGCGACTAAAATAATTGTCAGAGAAAGCGAGTTCCACGGACTGGCAATCAAAAAGGCCATCAACTGCCCCAGACTAGCACCTCGCTCATAGAGCTTCGTGCCCACCATCAAAATTCCGTGACTACATAAATCTAATAACACACCGGCAAATGTTGCTCGAAGAATACCTTTGAAAGTCCCTCCCCGCCCCAGCGCCGACATCACCAGATCGCGAGGAATTCGATCCAGCAATCCAACAAAAATCACCGCAGCCAACAGGCCCCACCACATCCGATTGATGAGTTCGAAAACACCCGAGGTCATCACCACCAACCACTGGGGCAAATCTGGATGCCCGTCAACCAGCCAGTAGAGCACATAACAAAACAGCACAATAAGCCCGGATATCCACAAAAGATAATCGGGCCGCTGCTTTTGTGAATGACATCCGGAATCATCGGCCTTTGGTGCACAGCACCCAGAAACCGGCTTGGCGCCAACCTCCTCTTCAGACTTCATTTTTGGGGTTTTATTACAGCAATTACCCACTTTACAGCTCCGACTTAGTTGTCCACCTGGTGATTATGTCACAGTCAGGATCATCATTTGGGCAATCAATTAATAATTCAGTGAGTACTTTTTTCATGGCTATCAATTCATCGATGTGAGCATCTATATCCTGAACTTTTTCTGCAACCAAACTACATAACTCAGAACTCCGACGACTAGGGTCTGCCCACAATGCTAATAGTTCCCGGCATTCATTGATAGAGAAACCAAACTGTCTGGCATGGCGTAAAAAGGTAAGCTGTCGAACCCCTCGCTCAGAATAATCACGGTAGCCATTTTCGCTTCTGGGTGGAGAATCGACCAACCCAATATTTTCATAATAGCGAATGGTTTTGACATCCAATCCCACCTTCCTGGCAACATCACCTATTTTCATTGGGCACCTCCTTTTCTCTCGGCTACCTTTAATGTACGCCTTAGAGTAACTAGAGGGTCAAGCCATCACCCATGTTTATTCAGCGGAACCTGCCATGCATCAAGAGACCAACAGTTAGGCCTTCAATTAGACAACGACCCAACTCGGTGCCAACTACAATTACAGTGTGTGGATTCAACTTATACACTCACCTATTGGCCAACCCTCGAGTATTCCAAACAAGGTAAATGGCCGGAATGACGAGTAGTGTTAACACCAACATTGAAAGCATCCCACCAATCATTGGCCCAGCAATACGCTGCATCACTTCTGAGCCCGTTCCAGTTCCCAGCATAATCGGCACCAACCCGGCAACAATGGCAGAAAACGTCATCATGATCGGTCTAACGCGCTGCCTCGCGCCATCAAACACGGCCTGTTTTACATCCTGATAGCAGGCAACCCGGCCCGCTGATCTCAATCGATGATTCATTGCCATGTGAGATTGATTGAGATAAACCAGCATCAACACGGCAATTTCTACCGCAACCCCGGCAAGAGCAATAAATCCAACGCCCGAGGCAATGGATAGATCGTAATCTAACAAAAACATCAGCCAAAAACCGCCAATCAACGCAAAAGGGACTGTACCCATAATAACGATCACTTCGAAGATACGTCTAAAATTGAGATAGAGGAGCATCGCAATAATGATCAGTGTTAGTGGAATAACTGTCGCCATCCGCTTCTGAGCTCTCTGCAAGTATTCATACTGCCCCGACCAATTAATTGAATAGCCTGAAGGAAGGGTGATCTGTTCTCGTACAACGCGCTGCCCTTCTTTCACATAGGAACCTAAATCCCGGCCGCTAATATCCACAAAGGTCCACCCGTTAAGCCGGGCATTTTCACTCTTGATTGCCGGAGGTCCGTCGGCAACATAAACCTTTGCAACGTCAGCCAAGGCAATACGCTGGTTATTCTTGGTCACCAAGGGCAAGACCTGAAGCTGACCGACTGAATCACGATAGCTCTGGGGGTAACGCAAATTCACAGGATAGCGCTCCAAGCCCTCAACGGTTTCCGTCACATTCATTCCACCAATAGCCGTTCGCACGACCGCCTGCACATCGTCAATATTCAAACCATACCGAGCCGCCAACTTTCGATCGATGTCGATCTTAATATAACGACCACCAGCCACACGTTCTGAATAAACGGAAGCCGTCCCCTCAACTTGGGGCAAAACAGACTCTAATTGCTTTCCTATGCGCTCGATAATGGCCAAGTCTGCCCCTGACACTTTAATACCTACGGGCGTTTTAATCCCCGTAGCCAACATATCGATGCGGGTCTTGATAGGCATCACCCAGGCATTCGTCAGGCCGGGAAATTGAATCAGGCTATCCAATTCCCGACGCAGCTCCGCTCTGGTCAACCCGGGTCGCCATTGATCGCGGGGTTTTAGCTGAACAACGGTTTCTATCATGGTCAACGGTGCCGGATCCGTAGCTGTTTCAGCACGACCCACCTTACCAAACACCGTTTCAACCTCGGGGACAGTACGAATCAGCTTGTCTGTTTGTTGTAGTAACTGCCGCGCCTTACCAATAGAGATCCCCGCATAAGTCGTTGGCATATACATCAAGTCACCCTCATCCAGCGGTGGCATAAATTCGCTACCCAATTGAGAGGCTGGCCAAACTCCTAGTACCAGTAAAATAAATGCACCTAAAAGCACCCGTTTGGGATGAGTCAACACCAGCTCAATAATTGGCCGATAGATCTTAGCCAATACGCGGTTTAGTGGATTGCGCTGCTCAGGCATCACCCGACCACGAATAAAGTACCCCATCAATACCGGTACCAGAGACACTGACAACCCCGCTGCGGCGGCCATTGCATAGGTTTTGGTAAATGCCAAAGGAGCAAACAATTTACCTTCCTGTGCCTCCAGAGCAAAGACGGGCAGAAAACTCATGGTAATAATCAGCAACGAGAAAAAGAGCGGCTTGCCCACCTCCATTGCCGCGTCCCGAACCAGCGACCATCGATCTGTTCCCTTATCCCCATCCGCTTCAAAATGCTTGTGCACATTTTCGATCATCACAATGGCACCATCGACCATGGCTCCAATGGCAATCGCAATGCCACCCAGTGACATAATGTTGGCGTTTAACCCTTGCTGATACATCACCACGAACGCTGCCAGCATCCCCACCGGCAAACTGACAATGACGACCAATGCCGAGCGAAAATGAAACAAAAACAGCGCGCAGATGAGCGTCACTGCAATAAATTCTTCAATCAGTTTTTCGTACAGGTTAGTCGTCGCCCTGTTGATGAGCGAAGAGCGATCGTAGGTGGTAACCACTTCGACCCCTCTGGGCAGGCTAGACTTCAAAGCCTCAAGTTTTCGCTTGATCCCTTCAATGGTTTTTTGGGCGCTCTCGCCATGACGCATCACCACAATACCGCCAACCACTTCACCTTCACCGTTGAATTCAGCGATTCCACGCCGTAATTGAGGGCCAACGGTAATGTCGGCCACATCCGCCAACATTAAGGGTGTCCCGCTGTCGTTGAGGCCCAACGGGATGTTTGAAAGATCGTCAACACCCTGCAAATACCCGCTGGCCCGAACCATATATTCCGCTTCGGCCAATTCAACCACCGAGGCCCCCACCTCCTGATTCGCACGGCGTATGGCATTTTGAATATGCACCAGCGGTATACCATAAGCCTGTAACTTACTGGGGTCGACGACCACCTGATACTGCTTAACCATGCCACCCACCGTGGCTATCTCAGAAACCCCGGGCACTGTCTGCAACTCATATTTGAGAAACCAGTCCTGCAAGCTTCGCAACTGAGCCAGATCATGCCTGCCGCTCCGGTCTACCAACGCATAGGAATAAATCCAACCAACACCGGTAGCATCCGGGCCCAATTGTGGTTTGGCACCAGTGGGCATATCCCCCGCCACCTGACTCAAATACTCAAGCACTCTAGACCGGGCCCAATAAAGATCAGTACCATCCTCAAAAATCACATAGACGTAGGAATCGCCAAAAAAAGAATAGCCCCTCACGGTTACCGCTTTGGGCACAGATAACATTGCGGTGGTTAAAGGGTAGGTCACCTGGTCCTGCACCACTTGGGGGGACTGACCGGGGAATTGTGTCTTGATAATGACTTGGACATCGGACAAATCAGGAATGGCATCCACGGGAGTCAGCCGCAGGGAATACACCCCAGCCACAGTCAATACCAGCGACAATAACAGCACTAATGCCGGGTTTTCTAATGACCAGTGAATAATTCGATTAATCATTGGCAGGATCACTCATACGTTTCGCTTCTGCTTCAATGTTTGACTCAGAGTCGATTAAAAACTGACCGGAAATAACCACAACATCACGTTCATTAAGGCCTTCGATCACTTCGATTCTTCCGGCACTTTCCATGCCGGTTTTAACCCCGACGGATCGATAAGTGCCCTCGTTAATACGCACGACCACGCGATCTCGGGACTCGCCTCCAACAGATGCACCTCTAATAACTGCTTCTGCAGGAACAGATAGGTGCGGCTCCGCATTTCCCGCCTCAATTCTAAGTTGTGCGTACATATTGGGCTTTAACCTCTCGTCGGCATTGTCAAAGCGAATCCGCACTTGAGAGGTTCTGGTCATGGCATCAAGCTCGGGATAGATATACTCCACCGCCCCATGCCATACCTCACCCGGATAACTTGCCACTGACATAGTGACTTTTTGACCAGGGGCCAGCCATCCCGCTTGACGTTCGAAAACCTCTGCGATCACCCAAATACTATCCAGCTGGCCGATGGCCACGACCTCGAGAGATGGATTAACAAACATACCCTCACGCACATTCAGACTCGTAAGAATACCGTCGCTGGGGGCTAGAAATGCAACACGCTGGGACACCTTGTTAGTCGACCGCAATGTAGCCACCACGGACTCATCCAAGCCCAGCGCTTCAAGCCGTTGTCGCGATGCATCAGCCATCAAAGTGTTTTTACTACGCAGCGCAAGCAGATACTCCTCCTGTGCATTCACCAATGCGGGTGAATACAGCTCAAAAATCATCTCGCCCTGCTTTACCGAATCACCCACACTGGACACCGCCAAGGTTTCAATCCAGCCATCAACCCGAGTGTGAATATGGCTCAGTTTCTCTTCATCCAGCTGAACATAGCCCACGGTATCAATATGCTGAACCATTGGACCCAGTGTGACCTCGCCAGTGCGCACCCCCAAATTATGTTCTACCGACGGTGATATTCTGACTTCACCCTCGCTGGATTCATAAACCGGGACTAACGCCATACCCATCGGAGACTTTCCCGGTTGGTCGCGGCGATAATTTGGATCCATCGGAGCCACCCAATAGCTGGGCTGTTTCTCCTCCTGTGATATTTTTGGCATGCTATTTTTTTCGAAACCGCCACCCAGCCAATAACTGGCCGAACTAACCACCAGCAGCAATAAGCCCAATAAAACAACCGAAAAAACCTTATTCATGAGAGTAGTCCTCACCCGGCAACAGGTAATAAATGTCAGCCAGTGACTGGTAATAACGCTGTAGTGTTTTCTGATAGTCAAGTTCAAGCTCCAACCTGAGGCTGGAAGCCTGAAGAACATCGGAAAAATCGGCAGCATCTGACTGGTAAGCCTGCAGTGAAGCCTCCGCCTGCTGCTCACCCAGCAGCAAAAGCTGCTGTCGATAAAACTGCACACTACGATCTATATGCTTTATGTCAGCTATGTTGGCAGCCAACAACGTATTCATTTGCACGATCAAATCGGCCCGGGTAACTCGGCTGGCCTCCAACCGGTGCTGTTCTGCCCTGAACTGGCGATCCTGTCGGTTGGCTGTAAACAGCGGCAAATCAACGGTGACCATGGCGGAAAAGAAGTCTGACAACCGGTCCCCGCCAAAATCATCCGCCTCGCGATGCCCGTAACTCATTTCCAAACCCCAGTTTGGCTTATAACGTTCTGCCGCCAGGTCAACGGCTGTAGACTGCTGCTCAACCTGATAGTGACTTGACACCAATCGAGGGTGATTAAGATCGAGTTGTTCGCTACCAGGGGCAGACCAGGTTTCGGGCCATGATAGTATCAACTCACCGTAAGCCTCCTCACCCAACCACTTGGAGAGCATGGATCGCTCTTCATTCATCATACGCTCAGCATTAATCAACCGATTATCCAATTGCCCTAGCAATAACTGGGCACGCAAATAATCCTGCTGATGCTTTTTACCCACCTTGTAGTAGGACAGGGTGACGTCCACCAACTCCTCAAAAACCGGCCTGTAGTGGCTCAATAATTGTGCTTGCTGAGACCATCCCGAAAGAGAAAGCCAATGCTGTCTTAACTGCTGGCGAAGCCTAAGAGCAGCATCCTGCCTCTCTGCATCAATCTGCCATGATTGCTCGGTAATCTTTTTGCTGCGCAACGAGCGGGTATCACCAGCAGGGAACGTTTGCCGAACCCCCAGTTTAAGTTGGGTCATCGGCTCCTGATCCAGCTCCCAGCTGTCTACGGGAAGGTTGGCTCCGGCCAAAAACAATGTGGGGTCCGGCAGCTGGGCAACAAAGATTGCCTCCTCCCTGAGAGCCAGTGACTGCTCACTTCTGGCCAGCAAAGACAAGTCTTCAGCCAGAGCGACGGCCTCTGCTTGAGACAAAGTCATCCCACCAGCCGAAGCCATCGCAGGAAGGAACATCTGTATGCTACTGACGGATATATAAAATCCTAATACGACAATTAACCTGTACATATCTCACTCACAATTAACATTTGAGAAACATGATCTGCTTACAGATCAGTTACGGTGAGAAACTACAGGTTAATTAATCCAGCCAGACACAAAGCCGTTGGTGGAGAGGGGGACCGGAAGGAGGAATAAAGAAATAAAAGTAAGTATTGGTGCGTTTTATCGCCCTTCCCCACAGCAGGAAGAAACTACACACCGCAGCAAGAAGGAGCACATCAGCAAACAAGTCGGCGAATTGATTTGGGGTTACCAACACATCACCATCCAGAACATCACAGCAATGCTGGTCGATGCCTGAGCTATTACCCATTGTCATCAAGTCAGCGTTATTTGTAGCGCTGTGATTGGATATGCCATCGTTTGAAATAGCATGGTGGCTATGGATCAGAGACGTTTCTTCTCTGCCCATGCCCATGCCCACGTCCAGATCAACCATTAACAACGGCATCAAGGCGCAGAGCAATAGCCACCCGACTAACAGTAAGGCGATCAGAGAACTATTTTTAGCCATGATTTTCTTCACAATCGTCACTATAAACCCTCAACCTAGAGTCTAGTCAAGCGAATGCATTCTGAACAGTGACAGAACCGGTTCATACGGGCCAATGAAACTCTGGTAGAATTCGCGACCTTATTATTTTCCAGCGCCCTCAAGCGCATTCATGAGAACACATCACCATGAGCCTGATCCGCCTCGACGACATATCCATTGAATTTGGCGATGTACCACTGCTCACCCACGCCAATTTTACCGTTGAGCCCGGGGAGCGCATCTGCCTGATTGGTCGCAATGGCGCAGGAAAATCTACGTTACTCAAAATCATCACGGGGCAAATCAAACCCGATCACGGCGAAATACACTATCGCCAGCACTTGCGCATCAGCCAACTGGAGCAAACCTTACCCACCGCAATCGACCGAAAAGTCTCCGATGTGGTGAGAGACGGGTTGTCCGATCAGCAAGCCTTGATCGATCAATACAACCAGCTCTCTGAGCAAGCCATGGATAAACAGGGGCTCAAAAAGCTGGAAGAATTGCAGGCTCAAATTGATGCGGGCGGCGGATGGCAAATAGAACAACAAGTTGAAACCATTATTAGCCAGCTGGATTTGCCCGCCAACAAAACCCTGGCGCAACTCTCTGGCGGCTGGCGTCGCCGGGTGGCCCTCGGCAAAGCGCTGGTTTCCAACCCCGATGTACTGTTGTTAGATGAGCCAACCAACCATCTGGATATCAGCACCATCGAGTGGCTGGAACACAAGGTTCGCGGTTATCAGGGCAGTGTTATTTTTATTACCCACGACCGAAATTTCCTGCAAAAACTGGCCACTCGTATTGTCGAAATTGATCTGGGCAACCTGATCAGTTGGCCCGGCAGTTTCCAAAACTACCTCGTTCTCAAAGAAAAGGCGATTGAGGAAGAAGAGACCCGTCATGCCCTGTTTGATAAACGGCTGGCAGAGGAAGAGGTATGGATTCGCCAGGGTATTAAAGCCCGCCGCACCCGCAATGAGGGCCGGGTACGCGCACTGGAAGCCATGCGAGTACAGCGAGAACAGCGTGCCAAGCGACAGGGCAAGGCAAAGATCAGTGTCGAAACCTCCGAACAATCTGGCCGCAAGGTCATCGAAGCACGCAGTATCTCCCATGGTTATGGTGGCGAAAAACTGATCAACAACATTAAAATTAAAATCAGGCGCGGTGATCGCATCGGTCTTATTGGCAATAATGGGGTGGGAAAATCCACCCTGCTGAAAATTCTGCTGGGCCAAATTGAACCAGACGAAGGTTCCGTCAAACTTGGCACCAATCTGGATATTGGCTATTTCGACCAAATTCATCGCGAGCTCGAAACGGACAAAACCATTGCCGAAAACGTCGGCAATGGCAAAGAATATATCAAGATCAATGGCAAAGACCGCCATATTATTGGCTATCTTCGCAACTTCTTGTTCGCCCCCAAACGAGCCATGACCCCGGTCAGTGCCCTCTCCGGTGGTGAGCGAAACCGAGTACTGCTGGCCAAATTATTCTCTCAGCCCAGTAATCTGCTAATTCTCGATGAACCCACCAATGACCTCGATGTAGAAATGCTCGAAGTCCTCGAAGAACAACTGATGGAGTATCAAGGTACGCTGATTATCGTCAGCCACGACCGGGCATTTCTCGATAACGTGGTGACCAGCGTACTGGTGTTTGAGGAAGATGGACAAATTCAGGAATACGTCGGTGGTTACAGCGACTGGGCCAATCGCGGCAAAGCACTAAAAATTGCCGACACTCAGGATCATCCGTCAGGCCATATTGTTGATCACGACACCACTGCACACGCAAAAAAGGCACCCCCCGGCAAGCTCAGCTACAAGTTTCAGCGGGAACTCGACATGCTGCCAGAGCTTATCGACACACTGGAAAAGGAATTAGCCATTCTTCAAGAACTTACTGCCAACCCGGATTTCTACAACAAACCGTTTACTGAAACCCAACCCGTATTAGACGAGATCGCCGCAAAACAGCAGGCCCTGGATACGGCGGCAGAACGATGGGTGGAGCTGGAGGAGATGAAGGGGTAAGAAACCGCGATCCACGCCGAATAACGCGTTCCTCTTTCATGCAAACCCTGTAATTTTGGCAATGGTGAACGAAAATCTACAAATTGCTACTGGCCCTTGATCGACTCTAGCTTCTTGCGAAGCTGCTCCTTCAGTATGGGGTCAGTCCCATCGAGGCATTCATCCTCTCTCAGTTCATGCTCATTTGAAAAAATGGCATCGAAGTCCTGATTATGCTTCGCCTCTTCAAATTGCTCCAGCGTGTGCTCACCTTCAAAATGTGACTTAATATGCCAGTCGCTGACGAGTACCTTGTCGCCCTGAATTTGAGTAACAACAATACCGCCTAACACTCGAGGGACACTGCCGACACACTCATCTTCATAGCGACTCAATGGTTGTCCCGGCGCAACACCGTAACTGCCGATATCCAGGTGCGTCTTTTGCATATGATCGCCTCCACACTGCTCCAAAATTAAATCAAAAACCGACCTTCGACTTTAAAACTCAATGCCCAGTCCCGGTAACAGTCCCTATTCGGTCTGACAACCCTGCTCATTCATCTAAAGATGATCAGCAGAACCCTTACGCAAACGGGCAAAAAGCCTATAAAAAAGTATAGATCAAAATTTAACCTACCTATCCTTTACCCTTTTTTATCCCCCCTCTGGGCTCAACACCTAAAACAGGAACAAACCAGTGCTGGGTCCTATTCACAATAGCGACCAATGAAAGCATAACCGGCACCTCGACCAGTACACCCACAACCGTGGCCAGTGCAGCACCTGAATGTAAGCCGAACAACGAAATCGCTACAGCGACAGCCAGCTCAAAAAAGTTTGAGGTACCAATAAGGCTAGCTGGTCCGGAGATATTGTGAGGCAACTTCATCACCGTTGCCGCGCCATAGGCGAGGACAAAAATACCGTAGGTTTGTATCAATAAAGGAATTGCGATCAACACAATCGTTTGTGGCTGACTGATAATGGTCTCGGCTTGAAAACCAAACAACAGCACCACAGTTGCCAGCAACCCAACTATGGACCACGGCTTCAACCGATGAACAAAGTCAGACAACCCATGTCCATCGCCCACAGCTTCGAGTTTATGCCGCGTGACAGCACCAGCTATCAGGGGCAACACCACATACAACAACACGGATAACAGCAACGTCCCCCAGGGGACATGTATATCACTGACACCCAATAAAAATGCCGTGATCGGAGCAAAGGCAAACACCATAATGATGTCGTTTACCGAGACCTGCACAAGTGTGTAGTTTGGATCACCTTTGGTCAGTTGACTCCAGACAAACACCATTGCAGTACAGGGCGCAACGCCAAGCAGAATCATCCCGGCGATGTACTCATTGGCAGACTGTGGATCAACCCAGTCGGCAAAAATACCTTTAAAGAACAGCCAACCCAGTGCCGCCATTGTGAAGGGCTTAACCAGCCAGTTGATCACCAGCGTCAGAATCAGACCCTTGGGGCGCTTACCCACATCCTTAATGGAGGCGAAATCAACTTGCACCATCATGGGGTAAATCATGATCCAGATTAAGACCGCAACCACTAAATTCACATGGGCAAATTCAATGCCGGCAATCAGCGCAAATGTTCCGGGAATGACATTACCGAGAAAAACACCCGTAGCGATACACAATGCCACCCAAATCGAAAGATAACGTTCGAACAACCCCATTAATAATTCCTCAACTGTACTGAATCAACCCATATGTCTAGCGGCAGCCGCCTCAAACATATGGAAAAACATATATATAAAATTAAATTTTAGCAGCAGCTTGCTGCACGATTAGGCCGATCACCCATACGAGCCAAATTGGCCAAATTTTCTTTTAGAAACGCTTTATTCGCATCACTGGTCAGTGTCAGCACTGATTTTGCCCAATCGTGTAATGCCGGATTTATCCGATAATAAACCCATTGCCCCTGCTTGCGATCAAGAAGCAACTCGCACTGGCGCAGCTGGGCCAGGTGCCTGGAAATCTTGGGCTGGCTCTCATTCAAAGCTTCGGTGAGTTCACACACACACAATTCTTCTTCACTCTCGATTAGCATCAAGCAGCGAAGCCGGGTTTCATCTGCCAGGCATTTGTAAAATTGAACAGGGTTCATCGGTCTCAGCCATAAAATAGATGCCACCAATATTATATATGGTTTTTCGAATATACAAGACCCGAGGGGAAGAACGGACGAGATAGACTAGGTTTATAACAGACCAAGAGTAACCCTAGGTGCCTAAAAAAATGGCGGTTTTGATCGTGCGGCAAACAGCAGAAGGCAGTGTTACCTATGCCCATGTTAATTTTTGTTGCTCACTTCCATCGCCTCAAATTTTTTGAGTATATCCCGCCAACTAATAATCCCTACTGGTTTGAACTCGTCATCGACAACGGGGATACAAGAAATATTGTGATTGTTAAAAATTTCAATGGCATCGTAGATTCCTGCACTCTGCCCTACGACAACAGGCTTCCTTGTCATTATCTGATGGGCTTTTTTATTGAGCGTCGCGGCATCTCTTTCTGTTTCGCTCGCGGTTCCAATATATGGACTTAACGCTTTCAGAAGATCTCTGTCCGAGATCACACCAAACAACTTTTCAGACTCAACGACCAGCAAATGATGGAAATGAGCATTATCAAATATGTCTTTCACCACGCTCAGTGAATCGTCCATCTCGACCGTGACAACGGTTTTACTCATTATTTTTTCTACGTTCATCACTTCCACCCTACACACGCACTCTAATGTCCAGCCCCACCAGCGATAATGGCGTACCTGGATTAGCCATGACTAGATCGTTTCAAAAAACTCTACGATACCCGTTTCAAGAGAATATTCTGCACCAACGACCGTTATTTCATGATTCATGATCAACTGCTCCAGCACTTGTGAACCATGTCGTAAATGGTTGGTTGCCGTAAGAATATTAGCCCTAATCGCAGCATCCAATAATTGAGCTGGATCATCACGGAGATTGGTGTTGTACAACGGCTCTACAGATGGTCGTATGCGATTAACAATTGATAAAACATTTGATGATTTATCCTGCGACGGCCGCTCTAACTCATCAATCGTTGCCGTAACGGCCCCGCACATAGAGTGTCCCAGCACCACCACCAACGGCGTGCCAAATCGCTCGACGGCGAACTCAACACTGCCAACCTGAGAAGGCGCGACAATATTGCCCGCCACCCTAATGACGAACAGATCTCCCAGGCCTTGATCAAATATGATTTCAGCCGGCACTCGCGAATCTGAGCAACCGAGAATGACCGCAAACGGTGCCTGACCACCAACAAAATCGGCTCGTTGCGTTTGTTTCACCAGCGTATCGATACTGCGTACGCCAGATGCAAATCGCTGATTGCCCTCTTTTAAACGTTGAATTGCTTCACTGGCATTTATCATTGTGACTTAACCCTTAATATGAATAAAACTGCGCAGGAAGGTAAACCCCCGTGCAGTATAAGGTTTGCTCCTAGCAACTAGTTGCAAGCATACCGATTACCAAAGATACACTCTCCACGCCTTCCTCAAAATGTAAAGTTCCAAGGACTCGGAACAAGCTGTGTCCGCCAAGCCATAACAGACATGCAGTGAGAATAATTGTTAGACATCAACTACCACACAGTTGCGGCCAGTGGACTTCGCTTCATACATCGCATTATCCACACGACCTAGTGATTCTTGGACCGTTTGGGATTGACTGAAAGCTGTAACACCAAAGGAGGCCGTCACTTGTAGCTCGTCGCAGGCTTTATCCGATTGAACATGCTGATCGGCAATAGCCGAACGCATTCGCTCTGCCACATGGCTTGCCTGGTCTATGGTTGTGCTGGGCATACAAATAATAAACTCCTCTCCCCCGTATCTATAGATTCGATCGTACGGACGAAGATATGACTTTACGCATTTTACGGTTGAGACAAGTACCGCGTCACCAGCAGCATGGCCATACTCATCGTTGATACGCTTGAAGTGATCAAGATCAAACATTGCTAGCGCACAGGCCTGCCGCCCTCTTTTAACTAGAGCGTGCTGTTCACGAAGCTCAGGAAGCAGACTAGCTCTTGTTTGAGCTTCAGTAAGTGGATCTCGATTTCGAGCTATTTCTGAGAATTCATGTCGCAGTGCCTGAATCTCCAACCGCATTCTATCAAGGGTATTATCAAAATTGTCCCAGTCAGTAACAGGAATAGTCATGCCATCCGAAATCCGCTGAAGCAAAATTCGTGCATTGCTGTGCATTTGTTCATGCGCATCCCCGAGTGAGTTAAAAGCCGGGTTTTTTTGTATAAATGTTGCCTGTGGCCCCAGATACCATTGGCCGAAGCGGCACCGCTGATGTGCATCCGGCATCAAATCTGCTTCCTCTGGCGGCAGGTGCGCAATCAAAATGCGTAGCAGATTTTTGTACCACTGCTCGTGGGTATAAATTGCCTGATCAAGTTGTGCAATGATTAATTGCAATTGGTGGTTAGTGAAGGAATCCATATGAATGTCTCGCTCGGGTTCTAACACCGGATCCTGCGACAAATTTGGAGTCCAGCGGAAAATTTGTCGAACAACCCTGTTCTGCCAAGTGCATTTGAAAGAGCTGGTGTAACGTCTAGAACTCCAACCTTTCTCAAGTGTAGCATCTACCGTCACTTCAATTAAAAGCCCTGAACGATGAGACTAATCTATAACCTGAACCAATGTCCCAATGGGGTAAGTGGTGCACATTTCAAACCCCATACTTGGTTCATCTCTAAAGTTTTAAAAATTTGCTACTGTGACACGAAACCCTCTTAAAGCTAACCGATCTAGGGTTTCATTATGAGAGCGAACAAATCGCCTTACCTCATAGGGTGTCGATGCCGACTCCAGCTCTTTCCTGGCCTCAACAGCATTGGCCATCCTGTATGCAGCAAATCAACTGAATAAAACTGACCAAAAGTAATCGTGATAAAGATAAATCAGAATGTTCTTTTTTTTTCTGAAAGAGCAGACCAATTGATTCCGCAGCCTTTCAATAATGTCATTGTCTCTCGCTCTTGCAGTGCAAGCTCTCCACCAGCAGCTGAACTGACTCCCGCCCCTGCCACACATTGATATCCAGTTTGTAAACCAACTGCACCTTTTCTGCCTGATGGTTTGGCCAGCTATCTGTGTCGACATTAAAAGCTATGGCATCGATTAACTGTTGTTTTTGTTCGTCCACTGCGAGCAATAACTTTAGGTGTTTCTCACCCACGATACGTTGCTGAACAACATAAAATTCACCCTGAAATAGTGGCTCGGGAAAGTGCTGCCCCCAAGGGCCAGACTCTCTCAGTAAATGGCCGGTTTCCAGACTTAGCTCATCAGCGCTGAGTTCACCATCCGTCACGATTTCCGCTTCCAAGTCAGACGGGGTGAGCTGGCGCTTTACCTCAGCATCAAAGGCTTTGGCAAATGCCGGGTAATGTTTTGCGTCGAGGCTCAGCCCTGCGGCCATGGCATGGCCACCAAATTTACTGATTAACTCGGGGTGCGCGGTGGCGATAGCATCCAGCGCATCGCGAATATGCAATCCCGGAATGGAGCGAGCAGAACCTTTGTATTCCCTGCCGCCAGAATCCTCGCCTCCCACACCACTGGCATCGGCAAAGGCAATGACCGGGCGGTGTATACGGTCTTTTATTCTGGAGGCCAGCAACCCCACCACACCTTGGTGCCAGTCGGCATCAAACAGGCACAGCCCCCAAGGAAGCGCCTGTTCATCGAGGTCTAGCTTATCCAGCATCTGCAACCCCTCCCGCTGCATATCCGCCTCGATCACTCGCCGATCCCGATTTAGCTCATCGAGTTGCACGGCATATTCACGGGCCAGGTAGGGATCGGTTTCTAACAGGCATTCGATGCCAATACTCATGTCATCCAGGCGACCGGCGGCATTCAACCGCGGCCCCACGGTAAAACCGAGATCGGTTGCCACTAATCGCTGGCGGTCTTTTCCCGCCAAATCGAGCAACGCCTGAATGCCGGGTCGGGTTTTTCCGGCACGAATACGCTGTAGTCCTTGATGAACCAGTACGCGATTGGTTTGGTCCAGCGGCACCACATCTGCCACCGTACCCAATGCCACCAGGTCTAACCATTCGGCCATATTAGGTTCTGCCAAATTATTTTCGGCAAACCAACCTGTCTCACGCAACCGGCCTCGCAGTGCACTTAACAGATAAAACACCACCCCCACTCCGGCAAGATTTTTGCTGGGGAAATCACAACCGTGCTGGTTGGGGTTGAGAATCGCATCGGCCTCGGGCAATACCGCGCCGGGCAGGTGGTGGTCGGTAATCAATACTTTAATACCGGCCTGTTTAGCCGCCTTCACACCGCTCACACTGGAGATACCGTTGTCGACCGTGATGATCAGATCGGGGTGATACTGTTGGGCCAACGTGACAATTTCTGGGGTGAGGCCATAACCGTACTCAAAGCGATTGGGCACGATAAAATCGATATGCCGCATCCCCATGGCACGCAATGCTAACAGGGTAAGCGCCGTACTCGTGGCGCCATCTGCATCGAAATCCCCCACAATCAAAACAGACTGCTGTTGCTTTAATGCCTGCTCCAGCAATGCAATCCCATCGGCCAAGCCTCTTAAAGCATTCGGCCTGGGCAGCTTGGCCAGAGTGCGTTCCAGCTGCGC
>Ga0209121_10000833_pt1 | contig 32932 bp, 26 predicted proteins | sample Cruoilmetagenom3_FD_187292 | JGI IMG/M metagenome (GOLD analysis project Ga0209121, IMG submission 187292) | Oil polluted marine microbial communities from Coal Oil Point, Santa Barbara, California, USA - Sample 3 (SPAdes) (version 2) | ecosystem: Environmental > Aquatic > Marine > Oil seeps ... | reverse complement strand
CTTGTTTCAGACCTGAACTTGCAGGCCAGAATATCTATAGCGCCAACGGAAGAAAAGTAAACAAACAGACTCTTACCAGAAGCCTGAGCCCTGGCATTTATTATGTGATAAAGAAAGATGCCACAAGTCCTAAAAAGCTGATAGTAGTCAGGTAATCCAAAATTGTCTTAGCACCGGCTAATCTGCACCAGCACCAGAGCCAAAACCGCCAGGCCAATGCCGAGCCAGCCACGAAACCCGAGCTTTTCGCGCCGGATGAGGATTCCGGCCAGAGCCATCAGCCCGACCTCACCAGCAGCCACCGGATAGACCACAGTTCCCCCCAACATTGTCAACGCCAGAATCAGAAAGAGGGATCATGCTTGACCGTCAACGCACGACCGGTATAATCCCGCAGATGAAAAAGAGAATCCTGACCGGGGACCGGCCAACCGGACCCCTGCATCTGGGCCATTATGTCGGTTCGGTAGCCAACCGGGTTAAACTTCAGCACGATTACGACACTTTTATCATCATTGCCGATGTCCAGGCCCTGACAACCAATTTTGACCATCCTGAGAAACTCCGCCAGGATGTCCTGAATGTGGCGATGGATAACCTGGCTTGCGGAATCAACCCGGACAAGTCAACTTTGTTTGTCCAGTCAATGGTGCCTGAAATCGCCGAGCTCACGATGTTCTATTCGATGCTCGTTAATGTAAACCAGCTTCTGCATAACCCAACTATCAAGACCGAAGCGGCCCAGCATCATTTCGAGGAAAAGATGCCTTATGGTTTTCTCGGCTATCCTGTTAGTCAGGCTGCCGACATTACTTTCTGCCGGGCCCATCTCGTGCCGGTGGGAGAAGACCAGCTTCCACATATCGAGCTGACCCGCAAAATAGTCCGTAAGTTCAATGCGATGTATGCATCGGTCCTGGTCGAGCCCGAAGCCAAAATCAGCCATGTTTCAAGACTGGTCGGGCTGGACGGCAGCACGAAGATGTCCAAGAGTCTGAATAATGCCATCTACATTTCCGACCCGCCTGATGCCTTGAAGCGTAAAGTCGAACAGGCAGTCACCGACCCGGCACGGATTCACCCGAAAGACAAAGGGCATCCTGAAGTCTGTGCTGTTTTTGCCTATCACCGGGCGTTCAACCCGAAAGGCACGCCTGATATCGAAGACCGCTGCCGCAAAGGAACCATCGGCTGCGTGCAGTGCAAAAGAATCCTGATTGATGTGCTGAACAGTTTCCTCGAGCCGATTCGCCCCAGGCGTGCCGATTATGAAAAACACCCGGACGAAGTATGGGATATTCTCAAAGCCGGTTCGGCCCGGGCCCGCACCGAAGGCGCCAGAACCATGGACCTGGTGCGGAATGCAATCAAAATAGATTACTTCCCTTTTCCTGAAGCCGGCAAAGGACACTTCTGAACCCCATGGCCAAGAATTACGGCTTGGTTGTAGCCGCAGGACAGGGACATCGTTTCAACGGACTGAAGCAGTTTGCGCTGGTCAAAGGCCATCCTCTTATCATTTATTCCCTGACTGCATTTGAGAAATGCCCGGAAGTTAATGGCATCGTCGTTGTAACAAACCGCTCGAAGTTGAAATACCTGGAAGCACTCACCAAACGGGCCAGGTTCGGCAAACTCATCGTAATCGTGGCCGGAGGCCAATACCGGAGCGACTCGGTAAAACACGGACTGGACTTTCTGCCGGAAGAAGGGGTTGTGGCTGTTCACGATGGAGTCCGGCCTATGGTTACGCCTGAGATGATTGCGCGTGGATTCCGCCTGTGCCGGCGCACCGGCCCGGCCACTTACGGAATTCCGATTACCGATACTATCAAGCGGGCATCAGGTAGAAAAATAACAGAAACGGTAAACCGCGACCGTTTGTTCGCCATCCAGACACCTCAGTTCTTCCCTATTCGACTTCTCCGTCAGGCTTACGATACCGCACTGGCAAAGGGCATTCGCGCCACCGATGACTGCACCATCGTAGAACTCCTCGGCGTCAAATCTCATATCGTGGTCGGGTCCCCAAGGAACATTAAGGTTACTACAAGAGAAGACCTGGAAATCGTCAAAGGACTGCTCTGAGAAAGAAACGCATCGCGGTCTTCGGCTCAACCGGTTCGATAGGCCGGGCAACGCTTGAAGTTATCGCTCACCTTTCAGACCGGTTTGAAATCTTTGCCCTGGCTGCGCACAGCGCATACCGTCGTATCTGTGCCCAGGCGCGCCGATTCCGACCCAAGTGCGTCATTATGACCGACCTAGATGCGTGCGAACGGACCCGCCGTATTCTGGGTTCTGAATTCAGAGTGGACTGGGGGTTGGACTCACTGATAAGGACCGCCGGCTCCTCCAGGATTGATATCCTGGTTATGGCGATGTCCGGGACAATCGGAATCCTGCCCGTGATTGCCGCACTCGAAAAGAAAAAGCGGGTCGCACTAGCGACCAAAGAGATACTTGTCAGCTTCGGCGAGCAGGTCACAAGGCTTGCCTCAAAAACAGGCGGCCAAATCCTGCCTGTTGATTCCGAACTCGCTGCGCTCCACCAGTGCCTGCGTAGCGGTTCCAGAAAGGAAATCCGGCGTGTCGTCCTGACCGCATCTGGCGGACCTTTCTGGCGTACCGGACCGCCAAGAAAAGCGGATATCAAGCAAGCCCTTAGACACCCAACCTGGAATATGGGCCGCAAAATCACGATAGATTCGGCAACACTGATGAATAAAGGACTCGAAGTTATTGAGACGGTAAGGCTACTGGGACTCAAACCAAAACAGGTTCAGGCGGTCATTCACCCTCAGTCAATCGTTCATTCCATGATTGAGTTCCAGGACGGGTCCATGCTTGCGCAGCTTTCCGTGCCAGACATGCGGCTTCCGATTCAGTACTGCCTTACATATCCGGAAAGATTGCCATCACTGGTCAGACCACTCCGGCTCGAACTGGGCCGGCCACTTGAATTTCATCCTATCGACCGGAAAAGATTCCCGTGTTTCGGACTTGCCCGCAGGGCAGTTGAAGCCGGCCCGGTCGCTACATGTGTGCTCAATGCTGCCAACCAGGTAGCAGTCAAAGCGTTCCTGTCCAGTCGGATTGCATTTGGTGACATACCGTCTATAGTTGGCAGCACTTTGACATCGCCGTTGTCTGCAAGAAGAATGAGCCGGCCATCTGTCAAGACGCTTATGCAAATACAAAACCGGGCCGCGGATTATGCAACCGCTCTTATCAGAACAGCCAATATCCGGCCCGGCAAGAAGGATTAAACATGGTCTCTTCTATCATACTCATTGCTCTTTTTATCGGCGTTCTCATCACCTTCCATGAATTTGGCCACCTGATAGTTGCCAAAATTTCCCGTATTCCGGTTGAGGTCTTTTCAATCGGGTTCGGTCCTATCATACTGAAGCACAAGTGGGACGAAACCGAATACCGTCTCGCGCTTATTCCGCTTGGGGGTTTTATCAAAATGGCCGGCGAGGAAGACCAAGTGAAAGGCGGGTTCAGCGATAAACCACTCGGGATAAAAACTGCTGTCATAGCTGCCGGGCCGTTTTTCAACCTGGTTCTCGGCTTTCTGATGCTTACAGCAATGTTTCTTGTCTTCGGATTGAAGTACACTGCTCCTGTGGTTAACCCTGCACCCGGTTCCTCGGCCACGGCCATCGGACTCCAACCCGGAGACCTGCTCGTATCAGCGGCGGCCGAGACGATTCCGTCATTCGATACATTTGAGAAAGTGCTTGGTAACAACGCCGGGGAAGAAATCGAGATGACGGTAATGAGGAACGGCAAATTACTGACCCGCACCTACGCGGTCCCTGCCGATACATGGTATACAGATTCCATTATTCTGCCTGTAATCAGTAAGGTAAAACAGGGAAGTCCAGCCGCCCAAATAGGACTGAAACAAGGCGATACCCTTATATCGATTGCCAATACCCAGATCCGAACCTGGAACGACTTCACAAGAATCGTCAGAAGTAACGGTGGAGAAAAAATTGCTATCGGCTGGCACCGTACTGGTGAACTCTTCACCGACTCAATTACACCGGTTATGGAAACTGACAAGTTCACCGGCGAGAAGATTGGCCAAATCGGCGTCTGGATTGAACAGCCCAGAAGAGATATCGAACCATTCATTAGCCCGGTGGTCGGCAGGGTCCGCAAAAGAGGACCGGCGGCTAGACTCGGACTGAAATCGGGTGATACCATCATTTCAGTCGCTGACATCCATGTCCGGCGCTGGAACGAGTTCACAAGAATCGTCAACGCCAGAGGTAATCAGAAAATTCCGATTGCTTGGCGTCGTGCCGGCAAGCTCTTTACTGACTCAATTACTCCAACTACGGAAACAGACCAGCTTACCGGAGAAAAAGTTGGCCAAATTGGCGTCTGGGTCGGTTTGCCTACGAAAAAACTGCCTTTCCACACCGCACTCTATGAAGGTCTGAACCGCACCGGTTATGTAGTAGTCCAGACTTTTGTTATCTTGTACAAAGTCATAACCCACCAGATAACGACAAAGGCCATCGGCGGCCCGGTCTTTATAGCAAAGGTCGCTTATGAAGGGGCCAGTTGGGGTGCCGAGTATTTCCTCGCGCTCTGGGCTTTGCTGTCGATTAATCTTTTTGTGGTTAACATGCTTCCAATACCGGTGCTTGACGGGGGGCACATCGTGCTGTTCCTGTTTGAAGCCATCCGCCGCCGCCGGCTGACCGAAAAAGAAATGGCCTGGGCTATGAACATCGGCTGGCTTCTTATCGGCGCTATTTTTGTCTTTACACTCCTCAACGATGTGCTTCGGCTCATAACGAAATGAAAATCCTGGCGCTGGCGTTGGCTGACGATTCCCAGCGTTTCCTGAAAGGTTATCCTCCACGCGGGGCCTGGCTTTTCCTCCAACCCAATTTGGAAATCAGCCGGTTAGCCGAGTTTGTTGCCGGCACCGATGAACTGGTGTATCAAGACCAGCGCGTTCAGGCGCTTGAATTGAACGGCACTGAAGACATATGCCTTATCCATGTGGGATTCGGCCAAGAGAACGCCGGCCGTGAGATAGTCGGTAAGCTCAAGCAAACCCGCATCCCATTCCTCCTATTTGGCCCTTTGGTAACCGCATGGGCAAACAAAACGCCTTCCTGGGCTACTCACCGTGTCCAGGGAAACATTCTGAACATCTGGCACGAAATAAAAGCAGACACCATGGCAGGTAAGTTGAAAGAAACATATCGTTCCCCGTGCCAACCTCACTATTTCCCACCACATCCTCAATTTGGGCATCAACCGGAAATGAACACCAGACAACAGGTAATGAATTTTGTCCTGGGTTGCTCCTGTCCAGAACCGCTTCGGCAGTTCTGCCCTGAATACCTCTATTATGGTGAGAATATACTGTTTCGTGCGAAAGAAGAAATCATCGGTGAAGTCGTCTCCTTGCCCCGTAAACATATCCGGTTATTGGACGAGGATATCGCGCGTGAACCTGATTACTACTACGACCTTTTCAGAACTCTGTGGAATTACCGGCGCCACTGGACTGTCACCGCAAGCGACCGTCTATTCAATCACCCCGAGCTAATACGGTTCCTGGCGAAAGCGGGTACAAGAATAGTTATACTCAATGAAACTTTCCTCATGGACCGGCTGGAAAAAGCGCAGACAGATACCCGGCTGGTCAAAATGCTTTACCGGCGTGTAAAGCTCCTTCAGACACGGAGGATGCTTGTCGGCACAAAAATAGCTTTACGCCTCACACCTGGCCACTCCTTCGACTTCGAGAAAATTGCCTCGGTACTATACCGGCTGGACTTAGACTTCATTGAAATGCGTTTCTTCGCACCCAGCAAAAACGGAACCTACCGACTAGTGCCGGTGATGTACCGACCGACGCTTTCGCGAACTGACCCGGCCTGGGTCAAGAACTACTTTTACGCTATGGAATCTGTTCTAAACAGACTGGCCCGACGGCCGCGGCGGGTCGGATTCTATACCACCGCCAAATACCTGCTCCCATACAGCCTGGCTTACCGGCAGAATTTCCTGGAAGGAATCCCTTTCCCTTAACGGAAATCACTACAGTTCAAGACCCGCTACTATCATTGGTTTTTCCCGAACTTCCTTGCTCATTATCATCCTCAACCCGTTCCTTCTCTGCCTTCACCCGCCAGTGGTCCAATAGTTTATCATTGGCAGACTTAACGCGCAGGCACTTGCCGCCGCAGTCCACTTTGATTGCCTTGTTAGATTCGCCGTCGCTGTAACGCGTACAAATCCGGGCTGCAATCTCCGTATCCTTCTTGGTCTTTTTCCGGGCTCTTAGTATAACCACCGGACCCATTACCTCAACCGGACGCAAAAAGACATCGTCATCCCTCAGGAGTTTCTCAAGCCTGTCATTCTCACTTTTACTCCTGCCCGCTACTACTTTAGCACCGCTGTCAAGGCGAAAGTGGCGGCCGAACCTAAGCAGTTCAATCTCACCTGGCTCCAGTTGGTCGTGGGCGATGGCATCGCGCACTCGCGCAGCGAAATTCTTATCAATCAGCAAACAGCCGCCTGTCGGGGCCGAGTAATCAATTAATCCGAATTCAGAAGCCAATCGAATCTGCCGTCGCCGGCCTCTACCTTTAAGGTCCAGCAATCTTTCTCTCTTGATTAGACCAGTCAGCTCAGGAATTGTTGGTTCAAGAAGCTTGGCAGAAAGTGGTCGCAATAACCTACCTCTAATCCCGGTGACTTTCTCCATGAGCTTAAGTGAACGCTTGTTCTGGCAATGAATGCGCTGGCCAATAACCTCACCGGTAAAGATGAAGTCCGCCCTTACTTGGCGGGCCAACTCCCTGGCTTTATTTAACATATAAAGCATACAGTCAATGCAGGGTGCCATACCCCGCGCATAGCCATACTCCGGAGCCTTCACAATCCCAAGGTAATCATCACCGACCTCAACCGATACAAAACTCGCACCTGCCAGTTCAGCAAGGCGCTTAAGCCTGTCTTCAGAAGAAAAACGGCCCGGTGCTGCGAACGGGACCTTGAAATGCAAAGCGATGGCTTCGATACCCTGCTCGGTTACAAGCTTCGTCGCAAGAACGCTATCCAATCCTCCGGAGAAAAGCCCAACCGCCTTAGATTTACGACTTGTAATCATAGACGGGGCTTCTCCGTTGCTCTTGGATGCAAGCCGGGGTTCAGCCCGTCTTGCAGGGTGTTGACTTTCTTGAGTACCCTCAACACGATACCTATGTATTTTACCAACTTTATACTAGCTGTCAAGAACACTATGTTCACTTAGCAACTCCAGGTCTTGTATCCGAATCGATTACTACCTGACTATTGACTTTGTGAAAGGCCCCGGTTACGCTTCTGTATGAGTAGATTCATCGCTGCTGGATGTATGCTTCTATTAGTTAACTGCGTTCCCAGTTCCCAGATAACCCGCCTTGTTGAGCCGAATGGTCCGAGAGTCGGAAAGGGCTCTTATCCAGGAAACATCGCTGTGCTAAATGGAACATCCCCGATAGTAAGGAAGGCCGAATCCTGGCGCAAAGATATAGAAAACCACGAGAGTATACTCAGGCGTATAGTCCGTAGCAGATTTGATGTGAAAACACCGCTTGAATTCAATTACATGTATACAGCTCTTGATTCTGCCCGCAACGCAGCGGTCATCCGCTACTTCACATTCAATCCCAAACCCGAAGAAATAGCGGGCTGGGAAGTCCTGCTGGTTTATAAACTACCAAGAGGAAACCTCATCGAGGCATTCGTTGCAGCGGTGCCCCTAGAATGAGTTATTTGCACCGGCAATGTTGACTATAGTGCCTTTTCAACTAGGATTTGGAGTAGGAAGTCGGGGCGTGGCGCAGTTGGTTTAGCGCACCAGCTTGGGGTGCTGGGGGTCGCCCGTTCGAATCGGGTCGCCCCGATAAACAAAGCCGCCGCTGCCAAGCGGCGGCTTTGTTTCCTGACCAGATGCTAGTTAGAACCTGGCTGGTTTAGTTGTTCCTTAGCAAAATCAACGAGTTGAACAAAATCGTCCGGTGAATGAATTGCCATTTCCGACAGGATACTGCGGTCGAGCGCCACGCCAGCTAATTTGAGGCCGTGCATGAAACTGTTGTAGTTCATATTGTGAGACTGAAGACCAGCACTGATTCTTGTTATCATCAGGGCACGGTATACGCGTTTTTTGCGGCGTCGTTCCCTGTAAGCGCTCAACAGTCCATGCATCACTTGGAGTCGGGCAGTCTTGTAAAGTTTTGACCTACTTCCCCAATAGCCTCTGCCTGCAGCGAGCCATTTCTTTCGGCGACGCTTGGTATAAGGTCCGTTTTTCACACGCGACATCACTACTCCTTAAGTATAGGGAAGCAATTGCTTCATCCGTTTTGTCATGGTTTCGTCAACCTCTGTCTGGGTATGCAGCCTCCGCTTGCAGCCTCTGCTTTTGCAGCCGTTGTTATGACTTGTCCCACCATGGCGATGGATATACTTACCACTTGCAGTTTTCTTGATACGCTTCTTGAGCGCCCTGACTGTCTTCATTTTATGTTTCATTTTGGTACCATCATAATCTGTATGGACTTTCGTCCTTCCAATTGCACTCTCGGCTTACCTTCGGCACGTGCGACGTCATCCAAATCTCGCTTGAGCCGTTCGAGAAGCTTGAACGCCAAATCGGTATGCATTACTTCGCGACCGCGTATCCACAGATTAACGCGAATGCGGTCCTTCTGGCTAAGAAACTCCCGCATCTTGCGAAGCTTTACATTATAATCATGCGTGCCGATTTTCATTTTCATCCGCATCTCTCTGACTTGTGTCGAGTGTTGCCGTCTTTTCGACTCCTTCTGCTTTACTTTCTGCTCATATAAATACTTACCGAAATCCACAATGCCGCACACTGGCGGGTCCCCGGCAGGAGCGAGCATTACCAAATCCAGGCCCTGACGACGCGCCAAGTTCACTGCCTCCCGTGTAGGCAGGATTCCGATAGGTTTCTTGTCTTGTCCTATCACCCGCACAAAAGGCACTCGAATCTGTCCGTTGACCTTCGGACGCCCTCGAAACCCGGTGCGGGCAACCCTACCCCGGTACGTTAGCCTGCTCCCCTATCTGGGCTAAAGTCGCCTCGATAGAAAAAATCCCCAAGTTACCCTTTCCGTGCCGGCGTAGCGAAACGACCTGTTTCTGGGCTTCGCGGGCACCGGTGACCAACATATATGGAATCTTCAATCTTTCTGCTTCAGCAACTTTATATGCAATTTTATCACTTCTCGTGTCAATTTCAACCCTGACGCCTGCTGCTACTAACTGCCGGACGACATTACGGGCATAACCAATTTCTTTATCGGTCACGGTCATAACCCGCGCTTGAACTGGAGCCAGCCATGTCGGAAATGCACCGCCATAATGTTCAACCAGAATGCCGACGAAGCGTTCTATGCTGCCAAGAACAGTCCGATGCACCAGATAAACACTGTGGTGCTTGCCATCTTCTCCCATATAATACAGCTTGAATCTATCGCCCAAGTTGAAATCAAACTGGCATGTAGAACACTGCCATTCTCTTCCCAACGAATCGAGTAGTTTGATATCAATCTTCGGTCCGTAGAATACTGCCTCGCCTTCGGCACGGTGGTACTTCAGGCCAGACCGCTCGAGTGCAGAAATGAGAGATTTCTCAGCCAAGTCCCACTGTTCATCAGTCCCCAGATATTTGTCAAGATGTTTCGGGTCCCTGACAGACAAATCTACATTAAAATCAGTGAAACCAAAGGCCCTGAGCATCTTCAGAGAAAGCTTGATAACACCGAATACTTCATCTTCGACTTGTCCGGGCGTACAAAAAATATGGGCATCATCCTGGGTAAAACCACGAACCCGTATAGTCCCATGCAACACACCGGACCTTTCATTGCGGTAAACAGTACCCCATTCTGCCATCCGCAAGGGCAGGTCGCGATATGACCTGACCTTTGTCCTATAAATCAACATATGACCGGGACAGTTCATTGGTTTCAATACATACTCTTCATTGTCAACCATAAAGGTATACATATCCTCGCGGTAGTGATCGTAGTGCCCTGATTGTTGCCATAGCCTGCCCCGTCCGATATGGGGGGTGACGACCAATTGATAGCCAGCAGCCAGATGTTCCCGGTTCCAGTAATTCTGGATGAGCCGACGGATAGTCGCTCCCTTAGGATGCCAGAAGACTAGTCCAGCTCCAGCTTCTTCGTGGAAACTGAAAATATCCAGGGCCGGCCCGAGTTTTCTATGGTCGTGGAGTTTGGCCTGTTCCAATCTGGCAAGGTGTTCTTTGAGCTGCCCTTCTGTAGGGAAAACAATCCCATAAATCCGAGACAACATCCGGTTGTTCTCATCACCGCGCCAATAGGCTCCGGCAACGCTCAAAAGCTTTATCGCTTTGATTCTACCCGTATTCGGGACATGCGGACCGCGACAAAGGTCAACGAAGTCGCCCTGCTCGTACACGGAAATCCTCTTGTCCGGCAAATCCTTGATTATCTCCAGTTTGTAAGTTTCGCCTCGTTCCGAAAAGAATTTAATGGCCTGCTCACGAGGGAACCATTTGTGAATTATGGGAATTTGTTTCTTTGCAAGCTCTTTCATCCGTTCTTCAATCCGGCCCAAATCTTCGTCGGTAAATGGCTTGGGTACATCAAAATCGTAATAGAAACCATCAGGAATGGCAGGCCCGATTGTAGGCTTCGCTTCTGGAAACAACTGTTTTACGGCCTGAGCCATCAAGTGGGCACCTGAATGCCAGAATATTTTCCTGCCCTCTTCAGAACCAAATCGCACTGGCTCAACAGTGCAGCTTTCCTCAAGACGGACTGACAAATCGACCAATCGGCCGTCAACTCTGGCGGCAATGGCGTCCTTGTCGGCTAGTACCTCGGCCGCTGTCACACCGGCTTCAAAACCGTGTTTCTGTTCGTCAACTAATATTTCTATCACACTGGAATGTTACTGAGCGAAATTGAGCTGTCAACACAAGCACCTTCAGTTTCCTGAACCTCTCTTAAGCTTGACCGCTCCTCACTGGTATCTAAAATGGCTGTAGTGAAGGAATTACCATCCCACTATCGCACCGGTATCGGTTTTGACGCCCATCTGTTCGGGCCGCAGCGCAAGCTTATCCTTGGCGGGGTCGAAATTCCGTATAGTCAAGGATTGGCTGGCCATTCTGATGGAGATGTATTGTTACATGCTATAACCGACGCACTTCTTGGTGCACTTGGCTTACCGGATATCGGTTCGCAGTTTCCCGATTCAGACTCCGAGTACCTGAACGCAGATAGCGCTAGCTTACTTCGGAAAATAGGGAAGCGAGTACAAACTGCTGGTTACCATATAGCAAACCTCGACTGTATAGTTGTATGTGACGAGCCGAAATTGGCCCCGCACGCAACTGCGATTCGTTCCCGTATCGCCGGCATACTCGGGATTGAAACGAGTAGAGTGGGCATCAAGGCCAAAACAACCGAGGGAACTTTCATGGCAATTCCCGGCAAGAGCATTACTGCATTCGCTACTGTTTTGCTGCATCAGAGTCAGTGATACCCATTCGCGACGATGTCCGTTCCGCCACCCGGCCTTATGTAAACTATACGATTATCGCCACATGTACTCTTGTTTTCATTTATCAGTTGTTCTCAAGCTTCTCTGACCAGCAACTCGGCAAGTCCATAATACTGAACTATGGTTTGGTCCCACGGGAAATAGCCTCGGGCAGGAAACTCTGGACCCTCATTACCTCAATGTTCCTTCATGGCGGTTTCCTGCATATCATTGGGAACATGCTTTATCTCTGGATTTTCGGTGACAATGTCGAAGATGCCTTTGGACATTTACCATATTTGGGCCTGTATGCCGCTGCCGGCATCTTCGGTAGCATTCTACACATACTGATTGCACCCGGTTCATCGATACCGACTATCGGCGCATCCGGTGCAATCTCCGGAGCGATGGGGGCCTATTTCGTCCTGTATCCTCGCGCTCGGGTTCTTACATTGGTCCCGATATTCTTCTTTCTGAGATTTATTTATCTCCCGGCATATATTCTCCTGGGATTTTGGATACTGCTTCAGTTTCTTTATGGATTTGGTGCCCCTGCTGGCGCTGGCGGAGTGGCATATTTCGCTCACATCGGTGGTTTCCTGGTCGGTGTTCTGTTAGGGCTTCTGGTTCGACGGCGCCGCCGTAGCCATATCTGGTATGACATCCACTGAACGACTGCTTATCGTCATTGCTGTCGCTGTTGGAGTTACGGTGCGAATTTTAATGACCGCTTTACCGGCAGTCCCATTGCGCACTAAAGGAGTCAAAGCGATTTCAGACGCGGCCGAGTACGAAAAGCTAGCACTGAACCTCGCTCATAACCGAGTATTCTCTCGTGACACCGCACCTCCTTTTCGGCCGGAGCTCTTCCGAACCCCGGTATATCCACTTTTTCTCATCCCTTTCTGCGCTATCCATTGGAACACGACTTTGGCTGTTATCATTGCCCAATTATTGCTTTCCCTTTTGTTGATTTGGGTAATCCGACGCCTGGCCCTTGAGCTGAATCTGGATAGAAAAACGGCTGCCATCGCTGCATTGTTCTTAGCCGCAAGCCCGAACCTGGCGTTTCTGTCAACCAAAATGGTTACCGAAACTGTTTTCACTCTCCTGCTGGCGGTGTGTCTCTTACTTTTCAATCGCTTTCGGCAATCGCTCAAAACAAGAGACCTGATTGTGGCCGCAATCTGTTCTGGTCTATTGATATTAACAAGACCGATAGCAATCCTCTTTCCATTGGTTCTTACTGGTTACCTTATCTTCTACCTTTTCAGAAACCGAAGGATTCGTTGGTATCACCCGGCCATACCAGTTCTTTGCGCACTAATCGTAGTTCTACCTTGGGTGATACGCAACGGGAAGCTGACCGGACGGTATATCATCTCGACTGCTGGCGAGCACAACCTCTTTTTGTATAACGCAGCCACAGTCATCGCTGCAGAGCGCGGCATAAACCTCTCAGCCGCACGCGATACGATGAGAAAAGAAGCAGCGGAAACTTTCGGTTCCTTTGATTCAACCGACAAAGCCAGATTCTGGCAAAGACTTGCCATCATCGCCCGGAGTCATATAATGCGGTATCCTTTGCTCGCTGCAAAAGTCCAATTTCTGGGATTCATTGCCAATTTCGTCAGTCCAATCAGCATTCAGCCCTTGATGATTCACTCAGGAATAGCTCTTCCTCAACAGCCACATGTATTTCAGCAAGCGGTTGGGTTGCTCACCAAAGGTCGTATCGCAGCAGCGGCGCATCTGGCTTGGACTGAAAGACTCAGCCATCTTGGTATTTTCGCATGGGTCGTGCTGGTAGTATCAACGGTTTTCCAATTGATGCTTCTTGTATTCTGCTTCATTGGCCTTTTCACAAAACCCAGCCGCGGTCTGCTCTGGCTACTCTTGCCTGTCTGTTATTTTACTATCCTGACCGGCCCTGTTGGGGAAGCCCGGTTCAGGGCTCCGATAGAACCTGTTCTCGTGCTCTTTGCCGCTGTCGGTCTGACTGCCGTTGTCACCTGCTTACCGAAAGAACGGAAACCTTCCAGTCAGGATACTAGCGATTCTCCTTAATATGTTTGGTTTCATCAATCACTTTGCTGGCCTGTTCCCTGGGAACTACTTCGTAGTGGGAGAATTCAATAGTAAAATGGCCACGCCCCTGAGTCATTGAACGCAGGCTATTAGAATACTTATACATCTCGGCAAGAGGAATCTGTGCTTTAACGACCTGAAGATTCCCTTGAGCTTCCATTCCCATAATCCTGCCTCGGCGAGCATTAAGGTCGCCTATCACATCGCCCGTGTACTGGTCAGGGACAGTTACTTCCGCATTCGCTATCGGCTCAAGCAGAACAAGGTCTGCTTTTTCGCAGCAGTTCCTGAACGCCAGCGATGCCGCCTGTTTGAATGCAATATCAGACGAATCGACCGGGTGGAATGAACCATCGAATACAGTCGCCTTGATATCCATCATCCGATAGCCTGCGAGCACACCTTTCCCCATTGTTTCGATAACACCCTTCTCAACCGCAGGGATGAACTTGTTCGGAATCGCACCACCGCGTATTTTGTTGACGAACTCAAACCCCTGACCACGGGGTTTAGGCTCGATTCGCAGCCAGACATCGCCAAACTGGCCTCGCCCACCGGTTTGTTTTTTGTGTCTACCCTGCGCCTCAACCTTACGGGTTATCGTCTCCCTGTAAGCAATACGCGGCTTCTTCAGGTCCACATGGACATCGAAACGGCGCTTCAGCCGTCCGACTATTATATCCAAATGCAACTCGCCCATCCCACTGATCAACTGCTGGCCCAGTTCACGGTTATACTCGTAAGAGAATGTCGGGTCTTCTTCACGGAGCCGGGAAAGACCGCTTGATACCCTTTCCTCGTCTCCTTTACTTTTGGGAACTATCGCCACGGAAATCGAGGGCTTGGGAAAATCCAATACTGCCAGCCGGACCGGGTGCCGTTTATCACCGAGTGTATCTCCGGTATGCGTCTTTTTCAATTTCACGAAGGCCCCTAGCATACCCGTTGTCAGTCTGCTGACCTCGACCCGTTCCTTACCCTTAACAAGATAAATCTGATTAACCTTTTCTTCATATTCTCTGTTGACATTCAGAACCGTGTCACCAGTTTTTACAGCACTCCTGAAAATACGGATGTAGTTCATTTCACCAACATGTGGTTCAGATACGGTCTTAAACACCAACGCGCAGAGCGGACCGTCCACACTCCTGGAAACCGCAACCGTCTCGTCAGTGCCTGGTTTGGCTGCTTTCAAATCAGGCAGGTCGATTGGACTCGGCAACACTTGGACGGCAAGGTCCAGCAACAAATCAACGCCTACCTGACTCAACGCATCACCGCAGACCATTGGGAAAACAATCCCGGATTTGATGCCTTTACGGACAGCGTTTCGCATCTCATCCGGCGTAATCTCGCTACCCTCCAGGAATTTCTCCATCAGTTTCTCGTCGACATCGGCCGCCGCTTCCACCAAGCGTTCCTTCCATTGGGCGATAACACCACCCATACTCTCGGGGACAGGAATCTCAGTTCGCTTTCCATCCTTGTATTCGTACGCCTTGTCATTCAACAAGTTAACCACTCCTCTGAACTTGGACTCGCGGCCGATGGGCAGAAACAACGGTGTCACACTGGTGCCGAGAATTTTCCGAATCTCCTCGGCCGAGTTCTGAAAATTCGTGTTTTCACGACATAGTTTATTGACAAACACTACCCTCGGCAGACCGGCTTTCTCCAACCTCCGCCACGCTATTTCAGTGCCAACCTCAACACCAGATGTAGCGTCTATAACTACCACTGCACTGTCAATAGCCCGGATTGCCGAAACTACATTACCAAGGAAATCGGCGTAACCCGGTGCATCAACGAGATTTATCAGGACATCCGCATACTCGCCGTATCCCAATGCAAGGTTAATGCCGATCTTCCGAGTGATTTCGTCCTCATCATAATCGAGAATTGAAGTTCCTTCGTCTACTGAACCCAGGCGGGTATTCTGTTTCATCATATAGAGCAGCGACTCGCAGATAGAAGTCTTTCCGCAACCGCCATGACCGAAGAAACCGATATTACGAATTCGCTCAGCACTGTATTCTTTCACATTTCCTCCTGAAGAATAAAACGAACGCTATCATAACCAAAGCGGCAGGCAAGTCAAGAATCCGCGCCCTAGTCCCGATATAGAACTATAACAAAGAAGGCTCCGCTCCTCCTGTCACCTGCGTCTAATAGGTATGGAAATTTCACCTAGCACCTGCCCACGCCATGTTCCAACCGCGGCATCCGGCCTGAGGAGTATGTCATGCCCCTGGCACTGATGCTCTCGGCCGCCGGCCGGACCATGGAGGACATGGCGAGATTGAGCAGGACACTGGCCTTAGAAGGCTTTGCGGCTTTCGCCGGATACCCGGTGCCGATGCCATCGGCACCGGGCTCAAGACGCCGTACCAGAGTTGGGAATGCGGCGGGTCAACGAGTATCTGTGCCGGGAGCGGCGTCACCGACTTCACGCTCGTCAACCAGCGGTGGCCGAATCCGAAGCCGGACCTGTTTCAGCCCGAATCCTACCGCTACTATGTGATTGCGACGAATGACTACGAGCGTAACGCGCAGGAGGTCATCTGGTTTCACATTATCCTCACACCGCTTTTCCGGACCGGGCTCGTTTGACCAGTTCGTCAAACACCGTTCCAGCTGACCGAAAGCATCTGGACACAACCTATCTGCCGCACCGAGCGCGTTGGCACCAAATCTCAGTTTCTATATCGGTTCTTGGGTAACCACCAATCCTCAAACTCCGGTGTTCACAAAGGTTAGGTATCGGGAATAGAACCGGAGCCGGACCAGAAGCGAAATTGTGCTAGAGTTCAGGAAAGGAGGAAGAATGATGCTGCAGACCGCAGTTCTGGTCCGACTCCAACCTCTACTTAATTAGACGAATGGAATCCGGGAGAGGTCCGCTCGGACCGCCGCTCCCCAGTTCCGAAAAGCGATATCGAGAATTCACCACCAAAGCACCAAAAGCACAAGAAGGAATAAGAAGCACAAGCTCAAAATCCAAAGCCCCAATGACTAATCAATGTCAAAGTCCAAATGCCAGAACGACAGCTGTAAAGGCTCTTCTTTGGTCATTACCCAAAAACCGGAATAGAACCACAAAGACACAAGTAACCAAGTTACCTGGTAACCAGGTAACCTCGTTCCCTTGGTGCTCTTAATGTCTTTGTGTTGAGATTCCTGATTTCTGCCCTTCTGTGTCCATCTGTGTTTATCTGTGGTTCAATTCTTCGTGCTCTTTGTGCCTTTGTGTTTAGTCTTCCTCTTGGCGTTCTTGGCGGTTGGCTCTTTCACCCTCACCTCAGTCCTCTCCCATTAAGGGAGAGGAAGTCTTTGAATGGAGTGCGTCCTGGAATCGGTCAGGCGTTGGGAGGAAAACCCTGCTTGAGGATGCTCTTCAGTTCTCCGACCGAATAGTGCCCGATGCCGAGCTGGTCAAGTGTTCGTCCTTCTGCGTAGTAGTCCTTCTGATGCATTGAGGACGCGATGGCAATCAGCGCATTACACACCGGGGTGGGGATTTTCGCTTTCTTTCCAATTGAAGACATAAAGCACAGACCCATCGGAACGTCCTCGGTGATATAACGGGTCTGAGCGTCGCCCGGTCCTTTGGGCGACCCGAATTCAGCGTAGTGACGAAAGGCCTCCATCGGGTCCGCGCTGAGGTCTTCGTAGGTCCGGTACTGAAATGATTCGGCGAAGCTCTGCGCCGGCAGTTCGAAGTACGCGAGAATTGCTTTCTTTTCCGAATCCAAATCCTCGACGAGCTTCCAGATTGTCGGCGTGAAGGCTTCGCGATACATCCAGAACTCACCTTTGCTGTGTTCGACGCGGGCAACAGACATTATCGCGCCTACTGTGTGGACGATGAGGTTCGGATTATGAAAGGCCGACTCCAGCACGTTCTGTCGAGCTGTATACCTGGGCAGGATTTCCTTCAGTTGCGTCAGCGTCTCCGCCGTTTTGACGGAAGGGAAAACACCGACCGGGTTCCGGATGTTCTCGAAGCAGATATTGACCTTGCCCGGCGCGACGATTCGGGAGTCAAAAGGCATCGATTCGCCCTCGGCAAACACAACGCCTTTCCCTTTGCATTTTGTCGAGAAATAGAAGCTCCCGGCATAGCCTGGCGTAACAAGCAGAATCTGTCCCTTTCGCAGGTGAGGCGAAATCAGCTCGGAGAGCTTCTCGTGGGCGACGCTTTGAGTCAAGACGAGAATCACATCCGCCTGAGATACGGCGTTCGGGAGGTCTCGCGTCGCCGCTTCAATGCCGATTACGCCTTTGTCGCCTTGCTTCTCGTATTCCACCTGTTTTGTCCGACTCAGTACGTCAAAGGAGTCTTCGTGCATCAGATGCGTTGTCTTCACAATCGTGACCACATGGCCTTGTTTAGCAATCATGGCCGCATGTGTCAGACCTGCGTTTCCAGCTCCGACGATTGTGATTCTCACAACGTATTACTTCCGCTGCTGGAACTCAGGCTGCGATTTCGCGCACGAATCATCCGGCCGGCAACAGCAAGTGTTCGACTCTCGACGGTGATTGGGAAGCTGTTCGGTCGAGCAAGTCCAGGAGCGCCTCCACCCGCAGGTTGCAGCAACTGTTCCTGCAGAAAACGCCTTCCTCGAATCGCCATTCTCGGTCAGAATAGTCATACAGATATCGCCCCGGCCGGCCATCAATGTACATCTGAGACTCGATGTAAGCCGCGAAGTGCGACTGAATCTCGTTGACGACATAGCGCCCGTCCAGGGTTTCAAAGATATCCACGTTCATCGCTGTGTATCCGGCATTGTCGGTCAACTCGCGGACGAAATCCAGCAGCTCTCGTGGAGGATTGTACCACCCGACTTTGCCCGAGCCGCTGTGGAATGTTCCGTCTGTGAGCTTCTGATGGCCGAAGTACGACTTGCCGATTCGAATCATCCGCCACTCGGCGGCGTCCGGCAGGAACTCCTGAAATAAAACGCTGCCCCATTCACGGTCCCGGACATCAGCACCTCGCCAGACCATCCCCTTCCCGAAACGTTGTTCGACATATCGCACGACCGCCGAGCGGCTGCGAAGGATTTCCACCCCCGCGCTTCTGGAGCCCGCGTCGCACTTCGCTATCAGCGGCAGGTCGACTTTCCGGGCAAACTCCAGAGCCCCCTCGCGCGAATAGAATACCCATGTCCTGGAGTGCGGAATTCTGTTAGCCTCCAGCCAGTAAGACATTCGCAGTTTGCTCTCGTTCAACCATACTTCATTGTAGGTCGGGTAGATTATCTCGTGCATCTCCTCGACCATGACCTTCAATCGCTCGTCGAACATCCGCTTCCAGACGCTCACTTTGAAAGAAGGCCAGACAAGAAAGGCGTCACATCCGCAGTCCCTGACGACCTGAATCCAGTCAGGACCTGAGATGTCGACCGTCTTGTAGCGAACCCCTAGGTCTTCACACGCGGCAACATATGGCAAATGGTTGTTGTTAAACTCTTCGATTATGCCAAGCACGTACCGCGACTTGTTTCGAAACGAGGGCACCGGTTCGGTCTTTCGATGAGAATCGAACAAATGAACTGTGTGCGCGTCGATGCTGGCTTTGCACTTGCCGGTATCCAAGGCTACGACGACTTGCGGAATTCCTTCCTGGTGGTTGCGGCCGTCCTGTACTACGGGACTGCAGTCTCCAACTCTGACGCTGTCATTCCTGCTATCATCCATACGCCTCCTTTGTGTTCTCTCGATAAATACATTCTCCTCAGAAATACCCCTCGAGGTTGCCCCATTCCCAGTCAAAAATGGCTTTATTCCCACAGACAGATTAGACTACTTCGGGCTTGGTGTCAAGTCGGGCGTTCGCTCCCTCCCAAGTCCCGAGATAGAACTGCAAGGAAAGAGGAATTTCCACTTTTATTTGGCCTGGCGCAAAGCGCCGTCCATTGGGCAGAAGCAGCTTGATTTCAAGCTCGGCATGACTTCCGAGACTATCACCAGCAGGAGCGGCCTGGCGGTGTTGATTCGGAGGAAAGGGGTCAGGTCTTTAATCTTGACGTTCGCCCAGGGGCCGGAAGGACAATGACCGCGGAGCGCCAACCGCTGACAGCATTCCGCTAGCCGCCTACCGCTGCCCGCTTTCCGCCGACCGCCTGCTGAGGAACAAATTTCAGTTTCCGGCCGGTACCAGCCCAAGAAACCGAACAGCAGTAGCGATATACTGGCGAACGGGCTTTCGGCCCGACGCCTTCCGGACTTACTACTTCTTTACTTTACGCCTTTAGTTCCCGAATCCGACGATAAACCGAACTATCTGTGAGACTTTTCCATTGCTTAAGGATTAAGTCCGATTTCCTTGACACCAGGCCTGCCCATCATTACTGTCATTCATGCTTTATCGCGATGCCGGTGTAGATATCGATACCAATAACAGATTGAAGAAAACAATCGGTCGGCTGGCCCGCTCTACTTTCACTCCCCGGGTGGTTTCTGACTTCGGTATGTTCGGCTCACTCTTCGCACTCAAAGGGTTCAAGAATCCCCTTCTGGTAGCAAGCTGCGACGGTGTCGGGACCAAGTTAACCGTGGCTAAGATGATGAGCAAACACGACACCGTCGGCATTGACCTCGTCAACCATTGTGTCAATGATATTCTGACGCTTGGAGCCCGCCCACTCTTTTTCCTGGATTATATCGCCACTTCCTACCTGACTCCAAAGACAATCCAAGAAATGGTAAGCGGCTTGGCCCGCGCCTGCCGGAAGCACAACTGTCCGCTTGTGGGCGGAGAAACCGCAATTATGCCCGGATGGTTCCGACGGGATGACTGCGACTTGGTAGGTTTCATTATCGGTTTGGTGGAACGGGGAAAAATCATAGACCCACAAAGACTGAAACCAGGGGATATTCTTATCGGTATCCCTTCTTCAGGCCTGCACACCAATGGTTTTTCTCTGGCCCGCAAGGTGCTGTTCCAGAAGGCAAAACTGACCGTCAAGTCTCGGGTCAAAGGAATCGCCCGACCGCTCGGACTTGAATTACTCCAGCCCCATCGTTCCTATTTCTTTTCAGTCTACCCTTTGCTTACCAGGGTCAAGGCAATTGCCCACATTACGGGCGGTGGTCTATTCGACAATATCGAAAGACTACTGCCGGCCGAAGTATCCTGCATCATCACGAAAAAGAGCTGGCGGCCGAAGCGAATCTTCAAACTGATTCAGGAACTTGGCGATGTCCCAACCGACGAAATGTACCGAACATTCAATATGGGCATAGGTATGGTGCTGTTTGTGGCACCCCGTAATGTAAATGCAGTATTGGCCGGAATCCGCGGTACCCGTGTCGTCGGTAAGGTAGTGCGTGGCACTTTCGGGGTCTCGATTATCTAGCCCGCGGGTGAAAAGTGCGGTACACTTCCCTGAGGTATTGCCAGTCCAGGTGGACATAAATCTGAGTAGTAGAAATATCAGCATGTCCGAGCATTTCCTGAACCGCACGCAGGTCAGCGCCGCCTTCCAAAAGATGCGTAGCGAATGAATGGCGGAGTGTATGTGGTGTAACGCGGCGTTTGAGCCCTGCCAGTTGGACACACTGCCTCAGAATTTTCCAGACCCCCATCCTGGATAAAGCCCGTCCCCGGTAACTCAGAAAAAGATACTCACTGGTCTTTTTACCTGCATAATGTGGTCTTGCACAATTCAGGTATTCACGCACGGCAACTATTGCATAGTGTCCAAGGGGCACAACACGCTCCTTGTTCCGCTTGCCCAAAACACGGATATACGCATCCTCCAGGGATATATCGCTCAGTTTGAGCCCTGTAAGTTCTGAAACCCGCAACCCGCATCCGTAAAGGACCTCAAGCATCGCCCGACTGCGTAATGCCCAGAAATGGTTCGGCGCTTCGCTGGCTGTATCAATCAGTGTGAATACCTCATCCGTGCTTAGGACTTGGGGTAGAATACGTGGACGCTTGGGCAATGCTATGTTCTCGGTCGGGTCAAGTTCAAGCTTATGGTCAATTATCAGAAAACGGTAAAACATCTTGATAGATGTAAGCTTACGGGCCACTGTCGTCGAGGCGAACCCGAGAGAAGCAAACTGCTGCAAGTAATCATGTAAAGTTCTACGGTCTACTGCAGCCGGGTTCCGGCCAGCCGAACCGCATGTCTGGAAGAACTGACGCACATCAGTAACATAGGCCTGCACAGACTTCTGCACAAGGCTTCGTTCAACCAGGAGATAATTACTGAATCGCTCCAGCAGCCGCTCAGTCTGAGCCGGTGTCTGACGCTTCCAGTTCTTCCCGGCTGATGATTGTATCTTTTCTGAAGCGGTCATCCTGGTGAGGGTGGTCCTTACTGTAATGCAGACCTCTGGACTCGGGCCTTCTTTGAGCGCACGCCACGACTAGTCGTGCCACTGTCAGTAAATTAGATGCCTCTTGGCAGGAAACCGAAAGCCGATGCCCGAACTTGACAGCAGACTTCCTGAGTCCAACGAGAATCTTTCCGGCTTCAGCCAGTCCGGCATCGCTACGGACTATCCCAGCGTAATCCCACATTGCCCGACGCAGTTTCTCTCGAACTTCAGCGGCGGTCTTGATAATATTTTCATCAGGTGATTCAAACGATGCAGGACTACGAGGCACGAAATCACCGGATGGCGGCTTGAGCACAGCCACCCTCTGTGCAGCCCGGTCGGCAAAAACCAAGGCCTCAAGTAATGAATTAGAAGCGAGTCGGTTCGCACCGTGAAGCCCGGAACACGCACACTCGCCGGCCACAAACAGACCCGGAACCGATGTTTCTCCCCAGGAGTTGGCAGAAAGCCCGCCGCATACATAGTGCGCAGCCGGGACTACTGGTATCGGTTGTCTGGTAATGTCAATGCCAAAGCCGAGGCAAGTCTCATGGATGTTCGGAAATCGTTGCCTGACTCGCTCGGGGTTCAAATGGGTAACATCCAGGAGAACATACGTGTCGTTCCGCTTCTTCATTTCTGAATCTATCGCCCGCGCAACCGTATCCCGAGGTGCAAGCGATGCATCAGGATGGTATCGTTCCATGAAAGTGTTGCCGTCTCTTGTCCGGAGTATGGCACCTTCGCCCCGCACCGCTTCTGAAATCAGAAAGGCCCTTTCTCGCAGACTATGGCCATAAAGCGAAGTAGGATGAAACTGAACAAACTCCATATTGGCGACACGGGCACCGGCACGATACCCCATTGCGATACCATCACCAGTAGCAATCAGCGGATTGGTAGTATGAAGATAGGCCTGGCCGATTCCTCCGGTCGCAAGCATAGTGAATCCCGCTCTGACTAACTCAATTCTGCCGGTCCCCCGGTTGAACACATAAGCGCCCCTACAATACCCATTATGGTCAAGCATCAGGTCCATGGCAAAGTGTTCCTCTGAAATAGTAACATTTGGCTGCGAGCGCACACATTCAAGCAAACCCCGTTCTATTTCAAAGCCGGTAAAGTCCTGTGCGTGAACAATCCTGCGCCGACAGTGACCACCTTCACGCCCGAGGTCAAACCTGCTCTTGCCCCGTGCATCCACATAAGTATTGAACCGCACACCGATTCCAGACAACTCATTCACAAGACTCGGCCCGGCCTCGGCTACAAGTTGAACAATTTCAGGATGAGAAAGTCCCTGCCCGACTTTAGAGGTATCTTCGCAATGTAGTTCTGGTGAATCATTCTCAGCCACTGCAGCGGCAATCCCGCCCTGGGCGTAGTTTGTATTTGATTCTGTATCTTCTTTCTTTGTAATCACCAGCACTGACCCGTGCCGGCTTGTCTTGTAGGCAAACCAGAGCCCGGCAATGCCCGAGCCGATTACGAGATAGTCAAAACGAAAGGTTTCCAAATTAGAACCGGTACCGGAGTTCGAGGGAAGCGAATCTGGACCCGGTTCCAAATTCTATCCTCGACCATTCAGAAGGCGCTCGTGCAAAGAACGCACAGTCAACAACGCTCACCAGACGATTGAGCACCAAGGCACCGACCGCGAAACCCGCTTTGAGGGTCGCGGCCCTGGCTGCTTTGCGGGTTCGCCAGTAGTCAAAGCGGGCCGAATCCGAACTCCAGTCCCAGCCCATCTCTCCGAAATAGCCGTTCTCCTCGTAATAGTCATGTTGCGCTTCCGGGTCATCAGGATACCGGTCGCGTGCTTGCCTCCGGATGTCTTCATTATATTCGTCAACATTGTCATAGCGCTCGAGCGCCTTGTAGTAACCAGGGTCGGCAATACTGATATCTGCACCGGATTCCCGGGCTGCGGAAAGTCGGGCATCCTGTTCCCGGGCTCGACCAAGCCACGAGAACCCGGCCCATGTCGTCCAGATTGCGCTGTCAACCCAGAGAAGTGCTTCACCCCGGTTCCGCGTGCCGAGCATCATCTGGCCGGTTCCGGGCACAGCCGCAGAAGCCAGAACTGCTAAGCCGCGACTGGGGTCTCCATTTCCATTGCCCGCAAAAACCGCTGTCGCGAAAAGAACAAACGAAACAGAAATTCTCAACACACTACCTCCATTATCTGACTATCAACTTTCTACCCAGGGTTTCGCCCTTGGCACGAACCAAGGCGAAATATACGCCTTTACTCAGATGGCCAAGGTCAAGTAAGCCCCTCTTGCTCTCGACCCGGCGTTCCCAGACCCTGCGTCCTGTCAAATCGAATACGGACAGGCGGCAAGGAACATGCGCCTTGTCCAGCATCACGCAGAAACGGCCATTGCCCGAAACAGTTGGCCTGAGCCAACACGTTTGAAGCGCCGGGCTTTGAGATGAATGCTCTATGAGGTTCCAGTCAGTGAACTTGGCAAAGATGTCCCACCCTCGGTGCCGGCGATTATCGGTCCAGGCACAGGCAATCACATCATCACTGACTGCTACGCTTTGCCCAACGGTCCAATGGTGATTATTCGGGAAAAGTCTCGGTTGGTTTATGCACTTGTTGTTACTAATCCGATTGCGGTCGGCACTGAAACGCTGGCAATAAATCTCAGGCGAACCGGGAAAGTCACGCTCGTCATTGAACATGACTGCCAGCCGGCCGTTTCGGTCAAACGCACATGTTGGTGAATAAGAATCGGTTTCCTGGGAATTATCGTTCACCCGTTCATTCCCACCCAGTCGGTTACCGAGGGAATCGAACCATTGGATATAAACATCGTAACGGTGATTCCGGGTATCTTCCCAGGCCACTGCTAAATTCCCGCTATTTGCAATCGCACATGCTGGATAGCCTTGATATACCTCACTTGTATCTGTATTGACCTTTATATTGCCGGCTATTCTAGCACCGTCTGCCTGAAATACCTGACAGTAGATATTGGATTTATCTTCCCGATAGTCCATCCACGATACTACAAACCTGCCATTGTCATTCTTGGCAACACTGGCATAATACTGGCTTCCGCTATCGTCACTCACCGGGAATTCCGGGCCGACCGGGTTGCAATCCGGGCCATAAAGCCGCGCCAGAACCCGATAGCGGTCCTGACGGGTATCCATCCAGACCACAACAGAACGATTGCTGGTATCCATAGCACAATAAGGATACCACTGAACCGCGCCACCAGTATCCGAGTTTATGCACTGATTTCCACCAATGGGTTGGCCCCAGGCATCAAGAAACTGACCATAGATATCAAAGCCCTCCCGGCCATCGGACCAGGTTACGAGGAATCGGCCTTTACCTGCTGCTGCTGCTGCATAATATTGCGGTGCCCGGTCAGGGCCGTCGTCATTCAGACGCCGGTTCGAACCTAAAGGCTGCCCGGTTGAATCCAGGATGCAGCGGTAGATATCGGTATTGCCGTTTCGCTCATCCTCCCAGGCAACAACTGTCATCCCATGACAGTCCATCGCTATCGAAGACACCCTTTGCAGAGAACTGGCACTGTCATCATTGACCCGGAAACTGGACCCAACCGGGCCATTGCGATTCAAGCGCCGACAGTAGATATCAAGATTCCCGTCCCTGCTATCGGCCCAACTGACCCAGTAACCACCATCCGGAGTTGAGGCAACCGCAGGTGCGCCCTGGTTCTCGTCGCTCCCATCGTCGTTCACAATGAAATTACTGCCAATCGGTTCTCTGTCAGCAGAATAGAATTGGCCATAAATATCTTCATTTCCATTCCTGCGGTCGGTCCAGACCAGGAGAAATTCACCGAATCGGTTCCCGGCGGCCGCGCTGTTGTATTGGTCGGTATTACCCTGGTCATCATTCACCCGGAAATTATCACCCAGGGACTCACCAGTAGCACTATACCATTGCGCATACACATCGTACTCTCCCATGCGCCGGTCATCCCAGCAAACCAGGAATCTGCCCGAAGGCGCTACGCCCAGACCCGGGGCCCACTGAATACTGTCATCTGTTGTTACTTGGATATTACTACCCAAACGGCGACTCTGGGAATCGAACCGCTGAGAAAAAATATTCCAGTTCCCGCTACGCCCATCCATCCATGTCACTACGAAACGACCGGAGTCATCGCCGCACACTTCAGGTTCATACTGGTTTCCATACCCTATTGGGTCGTCGTTCACTCGGAAGTTCGTGTCCATCGGCGAACCATCCGGATTGAAGAACTGTGCGAATATATCACCGGTAATCCCGAACCTGCGGTCATCCCAGGCGATTAGGAACCTGCCACCAGGCCCTAAATGCACTCCTGATATGCTCTGGTCCCCAGGAACACCGGAATCGCTCACCCTGAAATTATCATTGATTCTCTGACCTGTAGTGTCAAACCGCTGACAGAAAACATCCGAGTTGCCAATTTCCCTCCTGTCTTCCCATGAAAACAGAAACCGGCCGTCCGGCCCCATTGCGCTCGAAGGGCCGCCCTGCCAGCCCATCGTTGCATCGGTATTGATTCTTTCGTTTGAACCCACCGGGTTGCCGGCCGAATCAAACCACTGGAACCGGATATCGGTATCACCATCGCGGAACCCGAACCACGAGACCACAAAGTTACCTTGACCATCTACACCTATAGAAGAACCGTTCTGTTTGCAGCCACCGGTCTCATCGTCATTACATACGAAATCGTTCCTGATGACACTGTCACTGGAAAACCAGGATGTCCCTGCAAATCCCTGGCTATTCCTTTCGGGAATCCTGTAACCCGGCAATGGCCTTGGGCAGACAGCAGAACGCCTGGCAAGCAAAGCGCTCAGACCTTCCTTCTCAAGCACTGTTGCACCCAGCGGGAATGCGACAGCCAGGATGACTGCCACTGCCCACCATTTCTGCATACTCATCTGACAATCGCCAGCTTGGCAAATCTGACTTCTGTTTTCCCGGCGTTTTCTACTGAAAGCCGCAGAACATACAGGCCGGATGGAATATCGGTCAGGTTCAGGATAGTTTCATTATCCGCAACCGGCACTGCTTCACCTGTTATCTCGTCCCCCACTGGCTCGCCTGCCATATCAAGCAAAAGCAGCCTGATACTGCTTTCACCAGGTCCAAGGTGATAGCGGGCGTTTACGCGCTTACCTGCCGGGTTCGGGTAAACGAAATATGAACCCACGAGTTCATTCCCTGGTGCCGGCATAATCGGCAGTTCGCTGTCTGGCAGAAGCCCGGTGTGGCAAGGGTCATGTCCGGCGCAGGCCCAACCGATGCCTTTGGCCGACCCGGGCATATCCCAGACATAGAACACACCGTTGTCCGCACCGACCGCAAGTTCAACATCACCGTCTCGGTCCAAATCAACAGCCAGCGGCACTGCACTGATACCCGCAGTTGTCATCAAAGGAAAGAAGCGCAAAGGTTCGCCGGTCACACCATCGAAACCGAGCAGGCCATAGCGCGGTGAACCGATTACCAAATCCGTAATCCCGTCACCGTCGACATCGGTTGCTATCGGCGAAGATAAATACTGGAAATATACATCATAATAGATTATCCAGTTACCGGCCAGTTCAGAGGTTTCATATGTAGAATCCTGTTTGAACGGGTAATCTGCAACCAGGGTAGCATTATGATTAAAAGCGAACAGGTCGTTCATCGAAGCCAGTAAAATGTCCGGGTACCCGTCTGCATTCATATCAGCAGCACCGGCTATTCCATAGAACGGCTGGCGGATTATCTCCTGTGACCGATACCTGACTGTTCCATCCAGACCGATGATATAAACCCGGTTATCAAACTCGCCGCCGGCAACCACCGCAATCTCTTTCTCTTTCTTACGGTCAAATGCACCTACAAGCGGCTGGCAGGTATTGTAATAGGCAACATTGCTCAGAACAACCGGGAATCCCTGAGCCGGTGTGCCGTCAGGATTGAACAGGAACAGGCGACCATCGCCACTCAGCACAACTATCTGTGGCCTGACCGTATCAGTAACCGCAACCGCAGTCCTTATTTCCGTGCCGACATCAACCGGGAAGCCGGGCATAATCTCACCGTCACCTTTCCATGCGTACAGCTTCATATCGGTAGAACCGAGGATAATATCTTTCTTGCCGTCTCCATCCAGATCTGCAAGCACCGGTGCCGCCAGAATCCGGTCACCGGTATGCATTTCTACCGGCACGCCTCCTGATAATGAGATTACCCTTACGATACCGTCATTTCCGGCCGCAACTATCTCCATCACCGAATCCCCCACTACATCACCGATTGCCAAATCAGACTGTGTCGAACTTCCGATTCCAAGCGAAAGACGGTTTCTGCCATCGCTGCGCCAGATATTAACCTGACCTGCAGTGTCAAGCACGGCTATTTCCAGGCTGTCATCGCCATCCACATCTGCTGCACATGCGGAAAGAAACGGTGTTGGCCCGTGGTCTTTTGGAAATCCTTTCTGATAAAGGTCCCAGTCGATATTGACAGAAATCACCGTGTCCTTGAGCCGGCCAGTGGAATCCGCTTCTCCGAGCAGGGTTACGCTCAAAAAGCTCTTGCCATAATAACCGTCGCTTTCAGGATTGGTCTTTTGGGTAAACCGGTCATTGTACCCGCCTTTGAAGAACGGGTCATAAGGTGAACCGTAAATCTCATAATCAGGGGCCCACGATTCCCAGTAAGGCACATCGAAATCCTGAACCCCATCCCCTTCTTCCAAATCAACGCCTTTATGCGCCGGGTCAATATTGATAGCGTTGTATTCTCCGTAATCGGCAATAACGCTTTCATCGACATGCCAGATGAGAATTCCGGAACCGGCTTGGAAGAAATCATATTCATTGTCTTCGATGCTAATCAGCACGCCATCCTCGACATCGACGACAATCGTATCGGGTTTGTGGACATCCACCTGCCGGTTCTCAAGAAGGAAATACTCATCCTTTGTAATCGGGACTTTCACAATCGTCGGGCTCAGGCTGTCGCCACGCTGAGAAAAGACACTAGTGTCCATCTCAGCCGCGAATACCATTATCGAATCCTGCGGAACATTAACTACCAGCGGATTGATAAGTCCCAATGCAACCCGATGATAAGCACTTAAGAAACCCGGAATCACACCTGGCGGCGCACCGGCACTGTAATCACCGAGCCAGCCGCCATATCCCATCAGACCCCATCCACCTACGCCCATTGTCACACCGCTGACATCATAAAGGTCGTAAGCGCCCAGAAGATGCGCAAATTCATGGCACAAAGTCCCGGAAAGTCCAACCATTCCCAGAATATTGGTCTCGTCATTATACATCGTATCCTGCCGCATCATCTCCGGCAACTCGGTCAGTTGCTCAACTTTGGTCATGCCCGAATCCACAAGAATATAAGGCACGCCTAAGTAAGCCTCAAGCGCACCCGGCGGGATTTCGCCAGCAAGCAAATCAAAAGGACTGTCACCCCTGAGCCCGAAATCGGACTGAAGCCCGGAACCTGCATGGAACACGATGAACTCGTCATAATCCCCGAAATGAATTCCCGGGTCCTGGTCAGCAATCTTGAACGCATCGCGAATCATCCGCACCAATCCGACTTCTACCGCTTCCCAGGAAGTACTGTCGCCATAGAACTGCATCTTGCGCGGCAACTGGTAGGCATCCTTCTCACCGGCAGGCATCACCGTATAATCAACATCCAATTTGCCCATCGATTGGGCACGATAGAAATTGCGCAGCCCTTCCATCTGGCGCTCGAAATACTGTTTGAAATGCGGCGGGTCGTAAAACAGACCTGAATCCGGACAAAGGAATCCAAGCGTATCCATCTTGCCATTGCCGGTTGTCAAAGGCGTCGTGTCCTCAACAAACTCCACCCTCAGACAGAGCACCCGGACCGTATCCACTCCCCCGTGTTTCAGCTTCCAGATGCGTGCCTTATCACGGTCTGTAGTCCCTGACCTGAACCGGTCAAAAGGCCTCCTGCCCGATTCCAGCCGGGTATAAGACTTGATAAATCTGCTTACCTGTTCTGCTTCACCCGCTATCACATGCCTGCCCGACTTTGTGAGTCGCAGGCGTTCGGCCCGGGCCGATAACGGCAAGACCACAAAGACGCACAGTCCCAGAGTTGAAATCAAAGTTGCTTTCCGGTTCAGAACTTCCTCCTAAATATTAAGCGGAGAGAGAGGGATTTGAACCCCCGATACCCTCACGGGTATACATGATTTCGAGTCATGCGCCATCGTCCACTCGGCCATCTCTCCATTGCATTTTCTTGCGTTTCTGCCTGAAGAACTCCTGAAGCAGACCTGCTGCTTCGCTTGCACAAACACCAGAACTTACCTGAAAAGAATGATTGAAGCGGTTCTCGACCGCGACATTATATTTCGACCCGAGACAGCCGAACTTCGGGTCATGTGCCCCGAAAACAACCCGGTCTGGCCGTGCCAGCACCAGTGCACCGGTGCACATCATGCAAGGTTCAACTGTAATATAAACCGTCGCCCTTTCCAAACGCCAGTTATTAACAGTAGCGCCGGCCGCACTCAAAGCGATAATCTCGGCATGCGCAGTCGGGTCGTGCAGAGACTCGGTTCTATTATGGCCACGGCCGATAATCCGGCCGCCTTGCACAACAGCACACCCAATCGGAACCTCATTCGCTTCCAAGGCCTGCTGCGCTTCTTCAAGCGCAACCCGCATCCATTTCTCATCGGTCATCTCGGTAATCAAATACCGCGCCCGGCGCGATTTGAACGCGCAACCTACGGATTCGTAGTCCGTCACTCTATCCAGTTGAGCTACGAGCGCATGATACAATTTCTGTAATTCTAGAGTCCGGCACGGTTTAGTCAAGGTTCCAACGCATTAAAATCTATCTGCTCATTGACAACCAGCCATTCTGCCTTATACTAACGAATAACGAAAGGATACAAAATGAGGCACAAAATTATGCCCTTGCTGGTTGTTGTCTTCCTGGCATCAGGATATGGCCAGGCCCTGTGGCCGACTTTCCAATACAATAACCAGCGCACCGGGTTAAGCCCGTTCCTCGGCCCTCTCCAGCCCGAAACATCCTGGACCTATACAACCGGTGGTGACATCTGGTCTTCCCCGGCAATCGGCCAGCACGGAACAATCTATTTCGGCTCGGAAGACGGATACCTTTACGCCTTGCATGCTGATGGTTCACTCAAATGGAGATTCACAACAAGTAGCGGAATCCTTTCGGCCCCGGCATTGGACAATCGGGGCCGAATATACATCGGCTCAAAAGACTCCTGCGTCTATTGCATCGAAGACTCGGTAACCTACCCCAGATTGAACTGGACATTCCATGCAAACGGCATGATATCGGCGCCAATCCTGGTCGGTAATGACGGCACTGTTTATGCAAGGACTTCCCTCTTATATGCCATCGACCCCGCGGGTAATCAGAAATGGACTTATCATACCCATTTGGGTTCTCAAGGCGGCCCGGCATTATCCTTAGATGGCAACACGGTTTACATTGAGACCTGTGACCCACCGCCTTTTGAATATGCAGTAGCAGCCCTGAACACAAATGGAAGCCGGAAATGGTTGCGTAATATCGGTTCGGCACCTTTCGACTTTTCTCTCACATCGCCAACTGTCGGTTCGGATAGAACCATCTATTTCCCGACATTCACCGCCAAGACATTCTTCGCGATAAATCCTGATGGAACTGTCAAATGGAGCTGCAATCTCCCGGGCGAAGTCATGCGCTGTTCGGCTGCGCTGGGCCCGGGCGATACTATCTACATCGGCTCAACCGACCATAACCTCTACGCCATAAATCCCAGCGGCATAATCAAATGGACTTATCCGACCCAGGCTGGAATATCCGCATCACCGATTATAGGCTCCTGCGGCACAATCTATTTCGCCTCTGGCGACAAACTTTATGCCTTGAATCCGGACGGAACCATGAAATGGGAATACGCAGTAGAACACACCATCACAAGCTCACCCGCACTGGCAAACGATAAACTCCTGTTCGGTGCCGGCAACAAACTCTACGCCTTAAAAAATGTCGTCGCAATCAGCGATAGAATCGCCTATAAGCCGGCTTTATCCTTGAAGGTTTCTCCTAACCCGTTTTCTGCAGGAACCCGCATCTGTTTCACCATAAATACACCAGGTCCTGTCAACCTCTCGATATATGATGTCTTCGGACGCCTCATCCGGGTCCTGACCGCAGAAAACAAAGAATCCGGGCAATTTCAAGCCTACTGGAACGGAACCGACAACAATGGCAAGCACTTGGGCAGCGGGGTTTATCTCTGCAAACTAAAGACAAACTCTAAAGAAACAGCGAAACCGATAACCCTCCTGAGCATTCGTCATTCCCATCCAATCCGCTGACCGCCCATTTCTTGGCGTTCTTGGCGGTTCATCTTTTCTTTATTTCTGTTTACAGAACTGTCAACAGAAACCAGCCATGATGCCTGGTTTCCGGCATGTGGTCCTAACAGACGGAAAACACCGGTATTTATGGACTTAGCTGAAGAAATAGGGTCTTAGAAACAACACCCAGGGGTCGTTCCCCAAAGGGTTTGTCTAATCATTTATAAAACCATTTTCCAAGACATCTTTCCCGAAGTCGTTAAACCCGTTTGTCGAGGCATCATTCAACCGGTTTGAACTGTCATTTGTCTTGCTATTACTCGACCCGTTTGTTTCACGGTTTCATTACCCGTCACATCGCCGGCTTTATTGGTTACTTTACAGCCGGTTTATTCTCCTGCTTCACTTGCTGTCTGACAAGTTACTTTTCCCCTTATCTCTGAACCAGATTGCCAATGCGTTTGCAGAAAAGATTCCGCAAGAAATCCATGGGGTGCGGGATTTAATACTATGACAGAACCGAGCACAATCA
>Ga0209121_10000832_pt1 | contig 32943 bp, 25 predicted proteins | sample Cruoilmetagenom3_FD_187292 | JGI IMG/M metagenome (GOLD analysis project Ga0209121, IMG submission 187292) | Oil polluted marine microbial communities from Coal Oil Point, Santa Barbara, California, USA - Sample 3 (SPAdes) (version 2) | ecosystem: Environmental > Aquatic > Marine > Oil seeps ... | reverse complement strand
TGAAATCACGCCGGGCGATCACCCATGCCGCGCGCCACATCGACAGGCGGCCACCATCACGGACTGCATTGTTGCTCATGCCGCTTCTCCTGTTTCCTGCGTCACCATGTCGCGCGCCGCTGCTTCACCGGCGATATCGACGAAGGCATCGTGCAATCCGGCGCGCTCGATGGAGAGCGACTGGATGCCCGCATCGCCATCAATCAATGCCTTGAGCAATGGCTCGACCCCGCTTTCGGGCAGAGCGAAATTCCAGAAATCGCCTACGCGGCGGGCATCGGCAGGCAGCGCAGCGGCCCATGGCCCGTCCGAATTGCGCGTTTCGAGCCGCACCTGCGCCGGGATGCGGTCGCGTGCTTCGTCCACCCGGCCCGCGAACGGCACCTTGCCGCCCGCAATAATGGCAATGCCTTCACACAGCCGCTCGGCATGAGCGATAACGTGGGTGGAGAAGATGACCGTGGTGCCCCTGTCTGCCAGATCGCGGATCAGCACTTCCAGCTTGCCCTGATTGATCGCGTCGAGGCCGCTGAACGGTTCGTCAAACACCACCAATTTCGGCTTATGCACCAGCGTGCCGAGCAATTGCACGGTCTGCGCCATGCCCTTGGAAAGCTGGCGGATCTGCTTGTCGATGGCATGGCCGAGGCCGTGGTTTTCGAGCAGTTCCTTGCCGCGCTTGCGTCCCTCTGGCAGCGGCAATCCGCGCAGCGCGCCCATAAAGGCAATCGCTTCGTAACATTTCATCGACGGATAGAGGCCGCGCTCTTCGGGAAGATAGCCAATGCGGCGGGCGACATCCTGCGGATCGTCCGCGCCGAGCACCCGGCGATAGCCATCGTCCGGATCGATAATGCCCAAGAGCATGCGCAGCGTCGTGGTCTTGCCCGCGCCATTGGGGCCAAGGATGCCGTAAATCGCGCCTTCGGGGATGGAGATATCCACTCCGTCCACCGCCAGCGTGCTATCGAACCGCTTGACCAGCCCGCGCGCTTCTATTGCGAGCGGGCGCGTTCCATCGTGAGCGGGAGAAAAATCATGTGTCGCCATATGCATGGTGTAGCCGCTAGAGCGCAGGAATGAACGGGCCACACCCGCATTATGGTTAATAAGCCGGATAATATGTCGCTTGAGGACCGCCTCAAGGCGCAAGCGCGTGAGCTGGGCTTTGTATCGGTAGGCATTGCGCCTGCTGAGGATGATCGGCTGCGCGCGCGCCGCCTGCACCAGTGGCTGGACGATGGCTTTCACGGCGACATGGGCTGGATGGAAGACCGTGCGGACGTGCGCCAAGGCCCGCAAAGCATGTGGCCCGAAGCGCGCAGCGTGATCGCGCTAGGCATGAGCTATGCGCCCGAGGTCGATCCGCTGGCGCTGGAAGGTGATGCTGAACGCGCCCGCATCTCGGTCTATGCGCAGGGGCGCGACTATCATGACACGGTCAAGAAGGCGCTCAAAGCTCTGGCGCGCTGGATGTGCGCTGAGATACCAGAAACACAGCTCAAGGTCTTCGTCGACACCGCGCCGGTCATGGAAAAGCCATTGGGCGAAGCGGCGGGACTGGGCTGGCAGGGCAAGCACACCAATATGGTCAGCCGCGAACATGGCAATTGGCTGTTTCTCGGCGCGATCTACACCACGCTTGAGCTTACGCCCGACGCCCCGCATTCGGACCGCTGCGGATCATGCCGCGCCTGCCTCGATGCCTGCCCGACCGATGCTTTTCCGCAAGCCAACCGGCTGGATGCGCGGCGTTGCATTTCTTATCTCACGATCGAGCACAAGGGTCCGATTCCGGAGGAATTTCGCGAAAATATCGGCAATCGCATCTATGGCTGCGATGATTGTCTGGCGGTGTGTCCGTGGAACAAGTTTGCGCAAACCGCCGCGCGGCACCGTGCCTTTGCTCCGCGAGATGAGCTGATTGCACCGCGTCTTGATGAGCTGCTGGAGCTCGACGATGCCGCATTTCGCGCAAAGTTCTCAGGCTCTCCGATCAAGCGGATCGGTCGCAATCGCTTCCTGCGAAACTGCCTGATCGCGGCAGGCAACAGCGGCAATTCTGCGCTGCTGCCGCAGGTCGAAGTGCTCTCGAATGATGCAGACGACGTGGTGGCCGAGGCGGCGCGTTGGGCGCGCGAACAGCTTAGCGCAATTCCTTGAGCGGTTTCTCGACATCGGCGAGGTCTGCCGGATCGACTTCAGTCCGCGCTTCCACCAGCTTTCGGCCCTGCACATAATCCTTGGTGCGATTTACCGCATCGACCGCGATCACGCGCCCGTCTTTCAGATAAATTACCGAAAAACTGCGCTCTGCCGGATCGCCGCGCAGCACGGTCTTGTCGTAGCCAATGCTCAGCCCAGCGGTTTGCAGGCGCAGATCATACTGGTTGGACCAGAACCACGGGAAGGCGGTGTAGTTTTGCGGTTCGCCGCAGATCGACTTTGCCACGGTGGCCGCCATGTCATGCGCGTTCTGCACGCTTTCCAGCCGGATAACTGCGCCATCTGCCCAAGGGTTAGGATGGGCCGCGCAATCGCCGATGGCATAGACCTGTTCAAGGCTGGTGTGGCAGGTTTCGGAAACATCGACGCCATTCGCTCCTGCTGCGCCCGCAGCGATCAGTGGACCGACGGCGGGGACGATACCGATGCCAACGACCACTGCATCGCAAGCGATTTCTTCGCCATTGGCAAGCACAACGCCGGTAACGCGCTCTTCCCCGCTTAAGCGCTCGACACCGACGCCGAGGCGCAAATCGACGCCCTGTTTGCGATGTTCTTCCTGATAAAAAAGCGACAAATCCTCACCCGCCACGCGGTTGAGCACGCGTTCTTCGGCTTCGACCAGAGTGACTTCGCGGCCCAGCTTGCGCAGCACAGCGGCTGCTTCCAGCCCGATATAGCCGCCGCCGATCACCACGAAGCGCTGCGCACCGCCTGCCAGATCTTCGAGCAGATGATCGACATCGCGCATATCGCGGACCGCGTGCACACCATCGAGATGGCTGCCGGGGCACGACAACCGCCGAGCATCGCCGCCGGCCGACCAGATCAGCCTGCCATAGCCAATCCGCTCGCCTGAACCGAGCTGCACTTCATGCGCTTCGGGATCAATCTTGGTGACTGATTGGCCCAGCATCAATTCGATGTTCTTTTCTGCCCAGAAGGCCTCTGGCCGGATCAGCAGCCGTTCGATCGGCTTTTCTCCGGCAAGATATTCCTTTGACAAAGGTGGGCGCTCATAGGGCGGAACGCGGTCGCGTCCGATCATCAGGATCGAGCCTTCGTGGCCTTGCTGACGCAGCGAAATAGCAGCCTGTGCGCCGCCATGCCCGGTTCCAACGATCACAACATCATGACGTGTCATCGGGCTGGGGTGGGCAAAAACGCGACGCGCGTCAAGCTGCGGGACATCTTGGCGATCACCCCTGCAACAGATTGCGCGCCTGACTGGCGATCTGCGCGAGCATGGCCGGGGCGACAGGCGTTGCCGCTTGAGCGCGCGCGATCATCCGGCGGAATTGCGCAATGGCAGGCTCGTTACCCTCTGCCCAATTGGCGATGAGTGCAACGGGATTGCCTGCATCCTTGCCGCGCTTGCGAGCAAACCCGCGCAGGAAATCGAACCGCATCTGCTGGAAATCACGGGCAAGACCTGCGACGAGCAGCCTCTCCCACGGATCGGCGGGGCTCATCACCGCAGCGCGCGATTGCGCCCAGTCGATGCCTAGCAATGCGCCAAGTTCGATAAAGGCATTGGCCAGATTTTTCGGCGCAATGCCCGTATCGCTGGCGAGCCGCGCCAGGCCGATCACGCCATCCACGGCGAACAAACGTGCGACCATATCGGCCTGCTTGCTGCTCGCGCCTTTCTTGGTGAGCTGCGCCGTAATGCCATCAATGTGCTTGCGCGCTTCGCCACCCAGCAAAGTATCAACATCATCAACCAGTTCGCGGACAATACCGCCGATTTCCGCCCGCAGGGCTGACGGCGAGCTATTTGCTCCGCCTGCGCGCAGCAAATCAGCAACATGGCTGCGCAGGGCCAGCGCCGCCTGATCGAACAGCATCAGGCGGGCGGTTTCAGGCATCACTTCGGTATCGAGCGCGTGCCATACTTGCTCCATGCCGAGCAGCGCGGTGGCCGAAACGAAGGCGGTGCCGATGGCATCCAGCCCGGCGCCCTCTTCCTCCGCCAGTTCGAACGGGTGCAGCATACCCATGCGGTTGACGATCTGGTTGGCGACAACCGTGCCGACGATTTCCTTGCGCAGCCGATGGCTCTGCAATTGCGTGGCAAATTGTTCCTGCAATTGCGGCGGGAAATCGCCCAGCACCAATGGATCGGCAGCTTCGTCTGACGCAAGCGCGCCGCCTTCGACGGCATCTTGCAGCACCAGTTTCGAATAGCTGAGCAATACGGCAAGCTCAGGCCGGGTCAGGCCCGCGCCATCGCCCGCGCGCCGGGCCAGCGCTTCGGAATCGCCCAAGCCTTCATTGGCGCGGTCCATTCCGGCGGTTTCCTCGAGCACTTCGATAAGCCGCGCCTGCGCCCCAATCGCACGCTTGCCGCCCTGTTCGGCAATGGAAAGCGCCAGCGCTTGCAGGCGGTTGTCTTCCAGCACCAATTCGCCAACTTCCTCCGTCATATCTTTCAGCAGCGCATTGCGGCGTTCTTCGGACAGGCGACCCGCGCGACGAGCGGCCGTGAGCGCGATCTTGATATTGACCTCATTGTCCGAGCAATCGACGCCTGCCGAATTGTCGATGAAGTCGGTGTTCACGCGGCCACCGCTCAGCGCAAATTCGATGCGTCCGGCCTGCGTTGCGCCCAAATTGGCGCCTTCACCGATGACCTTGGCACGCACCTGCTCACCATCGACGCGCAGCCCGTCATTGGCGGGATCGCCAACCTCGGCGTCACTTTCATGGCTGGCCTTGATGTAGGTGCCGATGCCGCCAAACCAGATCAGCCCGACGGGCGCTTTCAGAATGTGGCTAATGAGGCTTTCGGGGTCGAGCGCGCCGTCGGCCAATGCGTTTTCAGGAATGCCGAGCGCGGTGATGGCCGCTTTCGATAGCTCGATCCGCTTGAGCGTGCGCGGATAAATTCCGCCACCCTTGGAAATCAGCTTTTCGGAATATTCGGCCCAGTTGGACCGGTCCATTTCGAACAGGCGCTTGCGCTCTTTGAAGCTCGCCGTCGGATCGGGATCAGGGTCGATGAAAATGTGGCGGTGGTCGAATGCTGCGACCAGTTTGATCGACTTCGACAACAGCATGCCATTGCCGAACACATCGCCCGACATATCGCCGCAGCCGACCACGGTGACCGGGTCTTTCTGCACATCGACGCCCATTTCGAGGAAATGGCGCTGCACGCACACCCATGCGCCGCGCGCGGTGATGCCCATGGCCTTGTGGTCGTATCCGTTGGAGCCGCCGCTGGCGAAAGCATCTCCCAGCCAGAAACCACGCTCCAGCGCGATGGCATTGGCGGTGTCGGAGAAGGTTGCCGTGCCCTTGTCGGCAGCGACCACGAAATAGGGGTCTTCCCCGTCGCGGATCACTACGTTTGTCGGATGCACGACTTTTTCATCGACGATGTTGTCGGTGATCGACAGCAGCGTGCGAATGAACAGCTTGTAGGCTTCCTTACCCTCTGTGAACCACGCATCGCGGTCGATGGCCGGATTGGGTAGGCGCTTGGGATAGAAGCCGCCTTTCGCGCCGGTCGGCACGATCACGGCGTTCTTCACCTTCTGCGCCTTCATCAGGCCGAGAACTTCGGTGCGGAAGTCATCGCGCCGGTCGGACCAGCGCAGCCCTCCGCGCGCGACGGGGCCAGCGCGCAGGTGGACGCCTTCCACGCGCCGCGAATAGACGAAGATCTCGCGCCACGGCACGGGCTTGGGCAGGCCGGGGACGAGCGCGGAATCGAGTTTGAAGGCCAATGCGTCCTCGGCGGCTGGCGCAAAGGCGTTGGTGCGCAAGATGGCGCGGATAATGTCCCAATACCGGCGCAGCAGGCGATCATCATTGATTGCCACGACTGCGGCCAGACCGGATCGGATTGTGTCTTCGATCTTTTCGGCAGCTTTGGTGCGGTCACCCTTGAACGCGGGATCATGCAGCGTGCGGAACAGATCAATCAACCCGCGCGTCACATGGCTCGCACCCGCCAGCGCATCGACAACGGTGTAGATGGTGAAGGCCACATTGGACTGGCGCAAATAGCGGTAGAAGGCGCGCAGCCAGTCAGTTTCCTGAGCATCCAGTCCGCTGGAAATGACGAGGCGATTGAAGACATCGTCTTCTGCCTTTTCATTGAGCACGCTGCTGATCGCGGCTTCGATGATGGGCGCACGCTCCAGCAGGGTATCCGGCTCCATCCCGGCAGGCAGGCCGAGCACGAAATCGTGGATCGTACCGGTGTCTTCGCCGCTCAACTCACTGGGGACTTCAGACAAAACGCGGAAGCCGAAATTTTCGAGCGCAGGCACAGCGTCCGACAACGGCAGAGCGCCGTGATACTGGCACACCTTAAGCCGCATGCAGCCTGTATCGTCCTGATCCGAGCGATAGAGGCGTGCATCGCGGCCTTGCCCGGCCTCTTCGGCATGGGCGGCAAGCTGACGCAGGCGGGTAATGTCGATAGCGGCTTCGGATGCGCCATATTCGGTGCGATAGAAGGCAGGGAAGCTGGCGGCATAGCGCAGAGCGAGCGCAGCCGCGCGGCTTGGTTCCTCGCGCATTGCCAGCGCCTCTTCAACCGCGTCGCCCCAACCGCGCAGCATGATCTGCAAAGCGGTGTCGACTGCTTCATTGTCGGGCTCGATTTCGGCTCCGCGAAAATCCATCACATAGCGCAGCAACGCCAGATTGCCGCCTTCGACCATCAGGCTCCAATCGAGTGTGGCCGCTCCTGTTTCGCGTTCGAGCAAATCCTGCACCTGCAGGCGCACGGTTGTGGAGAGCATGTCGCGCGGGAGCCAGACAAAACCGAACAGATGTCGGGCAAGCGGCGCGGTGACCAGCGTAGCGCGCGGGCGCGGGCGTTCAGCGAGGCCCATCACCGAGGTGGCGACGCGGGTTATGTCATCATCGGAAAAGCTGATGATCAGATCGCGCGGCAGCGTGGTGAGCGCGTGGACCAGCGCCTTGTAATCATGACTGCCAATCTCGAAATCGAGTCGATCCATAATCGCGCCCAGCTGCTGGCGCAGGACGGGCACAGAGTCAGGCGCAGCGTCCAATGCGGCGCTGGTCCAGATGCCGGCATGGACCGAGAGCGCTTCGACGCGGCCCTTTTCCACGATAGGTGCAATGAACAGATCAAGCGGCACGCGGCGGTGAACTTGGGCAACGCGGTTGGCCTTTAGGATCAGCGGCGCCCGGCCCGGCTTGCCATTCTCGCCATCGAACCACGCGAATGCCTTGTCATAGGCATCGGGTGCCAGCAAATCGGGTGTCGAACGGCGGCAAATGCCCAGCCTGTCACTTTCCTTGCCATTGCGCTTGCGGGTGAGATGGCCCAGCTGCGTCATCATTCCGCCAGACAGCCAGCGCAGCAGCGCTGCGCCTTCAGCGTCGGACAGGCGATCCGCATCATCATCCATGAGGCGGACCATCTGCCGCCAGTCGGCCACGGCAGCGTGCACATCAAGGATTGCGGTCTGCAAGACTTTCTCAAGGCCGCGCCGCTCCTTGGCATCGATCCGCGCGGTTTCGATATAGATCCAGCTTTCCTTCTTCTCGCCGGTTTCGCTGCCCTCGGGCACGTCTTCCAGCACGCCATCCTTGCGGCGGACAGGCAGGATCGGGTGAACCAACACATCGATCGCGAGGCCGTGCGCAGCCATCGCCGCGCCGATCGAGTCGACCAGGAAGGGCATGTCCTTGTTGATGATGGCGATGCGCATAAAGCGCCGACCTTCAGCTGCCGACTGGATCAGGATGGCTGGTTTGCCGTCTGCCCGCTTGCGCGCGGCGGTGACGACAAATGCACTCGCTTCGTCCAGCCGCTTACCATCGAGCGGCGTATCGCCGGGCAGGATCGAATCGCTGATGCGGTCACGCAGGACCTTGGCGATGCCTTTTTCCGCCTTGGTGAGATCGGGAAAAGGGTTGGATGCGCGTTTCTTGGTGGCCATTACTGTCCTATTCTCCTCCGCGCGGCCCGCTGCGGGGCCATCGCCTCGACTCAAAACTTCCAGCGAGTGGCTCTACCGGAAGTTCCCGAAGGCCTCTATCTTCGCATACTACGCATTGCACCTATTTTGTTTCACTGGAAACCAGTTCGGTCGTTTCCAAGAGCGCAGACAGCGTGTCCAGCAGAGCGGCAATGTCAGTGTCACGGCTGAGCCGGTGATCGCCGCCTTTCACCAGCGTGACCAGCACATTCTCGCTGGCGAGCGCCTCGCCAAGGCCGAGCGAGACTTCGGGCGGCACATCTGAATCCTCCTGCCCATGTAGCAGGCGCACGGGGCAGGCGAGGTCGATTGTTCCATCGAGCAGCTTATGCTTTTCCGCATCATTCCAGAATTTGGCATGAGTCGGCATCGGGTCGTAGCCGTAATCGCTATCCTCAAAGATTGTTTCACCTGCACGCAGCTTTGCTTTCTGCGTTTCGTCAAAACCCCAGTCGGAAAAGTCGGGCGCGGCGGCGATGCCGACAAGGCCAGCCAGACGATTACCGAGCGCCAACCCAACATGCAGCATCAACCATCCACCCATCGAAGAGCCGATGACGACAGTTTTGTCGCTGATGACCTGCGCGCTAATTAACGCCAGCACGTCATCACGCCAGATGCTCAGCGTGCCGTCAGCGAAGTTGCCTCCGCTTTGCCCGCATCCCGAATAATCGAGCAGCAGGCATTCGCGCCCCTGCGCCACGCACCAGTCGAAAACAGCGGAAGCCTTGCCGCCTTCCATGTCGGACATATAGCCCGGCAGAAAGACAATTGCCGGCCCTTTACCCTGGGTGTGCCGGAATGCGAGCGGGATGCCGGTGGAGGAGGGATGCGAGCGTATCGTGGTCATGTTGCCGCCCTAGAAGCGAGCGCCCTTGCGCCGCAAGCAGCAATCCCCACTTGGCGCGCTCGCCCCAAGCCATTAGGTGGCAAATCATGACCGAACTGCTCAAAATCAGCCTGCCCGATGGTTCATGCCGCGAAATGGAGTCGGGAAGCACTCCGGGCGACGTCGCCGCCGCTATCGGACCCGGCCTTGCCAAGGCGGCGATTGCCGCACGCGTGAATGGCGAAGTACGCGATATCAATCGCCCGTTTGATGGCGATGCGGAACTCGCACTGATCACAGCCCGCGACGAGGACGACGCGCTGGAATTGGCGCGGCACGATTTCGCGCATGTGCTGGCCGAGGCCGTGCAGGCGCTTTATCCGGGCACGCAGATCACTTTCGGTCCCGCCACCGACGATGGCTTTTATTACGATGTCAAAGCGCCCGACACGCGTGAGCCGTTCTCGTCCGAAGATTTGCCCGCCATCGAAGAAAAGATGCGCGAAATCATCAAGGCCGACAAGCCGCTCGTGCGCGAAGCGTGGAGCCGTGAGCAGCTGATCCAGAAATGGGAGAGTGAAGGCGAGAGCTTCAAGGCCGAATGGGCCAAGGAATTGCCCGAAGATGAAGAACTGACCGTATATTGGTCGGGCGAACCCGGATCAGATGGCGCGTGGCTCGATATGTGCCGCGGTCCGCATCTCGCCAGCACCGGCAAGCTCGATCCCCAAGCCTTCAAGCTGATGCGCGTGGCGGGTGCATACTGGCGCGGCGACCAGAACAATGCGCAGCTCACGCGCATTTACGGCACCGGATGGCTCAACAAGAAGCAGCTGAACCAGCACCTCATGCGGCTGGAGGAAGCCGCCAAGCGCGATCACCGCAAGCTCGGCCGCGAGATGGATTTGTTCCACTTGCAGGAAGAGGCGCACGGGTCGGTTTTCTGGCACCCCAAGGGCTATCGCATCTGGCGCGAACTCGAAGCCTATATGCGCCGCAAGATGGACGGGGCAGACTACCGCGAGATCAAGACACCGCAGGTGATGGATGTGCGCCAGTGGGAGCAGAGCGGCCACTGGGGCAAATATGCCGAGAACATGTTCGCCGTGCCCGACATGGTGCCGCAGGTCGATGCAGAGGGCGGCAATGCCGCGCCTGAAGTCGCCGACGATGCGCAATGGATGGCGATCAAGCCGATGAACTGCCCGGCGCATGTGCTGGTCTTCAAGCAAGGCATCACCTCCTATCGCGATCTGCCGATCCGGCTGGGCGAAATGGGCTGCTGTCACCGTAACGAGCCGCACGGCGCGCTCCACGGACTGATGCGCGTGCGCCAGTTTACGCAGGACGATGCGCATATCTTCTGCACCGAGGCGCAAGTGGTCGATGAAGTGCGCGCCTTCTGCAGACTGGCGGACGAGGTCTACAAGGATTTTGGTTTCACCTATCACGTAAAGCTGGCGCTGCGCCCCGACCAGCGCTTCGGCTCCGATGCCGACTGGGACAAGGCCGAGCAGGAATTGCGCGATGCCGTGGCCGAAGCGGGCATGGATAATGACGAATATGGCTGGGAAGAACTTCCCGGCGAAGGTGCTTTCTACGCCCCCAAGCTCGAATGGCATCTGACCGATGCGATTGGCCGGACGTGGCAGGTCGGCACAATCCAGGGCGACCGGGTGCTGCCCGAACGCCTCGATGCGACCTATATCGGCGAGGATGGTGACAAGCACCGCCCCGTCATGCTCCACCGCGCGATCTTCGGATCGTATGAACGCTTCATCGGCATTTTGATCGAACACTTCGCAGGCCGCCTGCCTGTCTGGCTCGCTCCGGTGCAGGCTGTGGTCGCCACGATTGTTTCCGATGCGGACGATTACGCCAAGGGCGCGATTGCGAAGCTGGAAGCGGCGGGCATCCGGGTGGAAAGCGATTTCCGCAACGAAAGCATCAATTACAAGGTGCGCGAACACTCGCTCGCCAAGGTTCCGCACATTCTGGTGATCGGCAAGCGGGAGGCGGAGGAAGGCACCGTCGCCATGCGCACGCTGGGAGAAAAACAGCAGAAATTCCTGCCGCTCGATGAAGCGATTGCGATGTTGAAGGATGCCGCCACGCCGCCTGATCTTGTGTGAGCGTGCGCGGGAAAAATTGCGCTTCCCATAACCGGGCCAGCGGCTAGACTGCTCCGATGGCACGCAAGTGGATGACATTCCTGTTCATTTGTGGCGCCGCCGCTCTGGCGCTCCGATTTTTGCTCGATAGCCGGTTTGGCCAGAGCACGCTTGTCTATCTGCTCGTGCCATTCGTGCTGTCACTGGCGATCTATTATTTCGTGCCGAGCGCAACGGGCGATTCAACAATTGCGCGATATCTCAATCACATGCGGATCATGACGGTCGCATTCCTGCTGACCTCGGCCTTTCTGTTCGAAGGCTTCATCTGCGTCCTGATGTTCATGCCGATATACTATGTCGTGGTGAGCATCGGATTTCTTGTTGCGGGGCTGGCAAGCAAGAAAAAGCCCGATCACCGTGACACTTTCAAAGCCTATGCGCTTCCTGCGGTATTCCTGGTGATGGTAAGTGAGGGACTCTTCCCGGCGACCACAATACCGCGCGAACAAAGCGTCAGCTACACCGCTTACAGTCCGCTTTCCATCGACCAGCTCAAGGCGAATATGGCGCAGCCCGTCACTTTCGATGCACAGCGGAACTGGTTTCTCGAGCTATTCCCGCTTCCCGATCAGATTGAGGCGGCGAGCCTTGGCGAAGGCGATGTGCACCGCCTGCATTTTACCTACCGCCGCTGGCTGGTGACCAACAGCCACCGCGGCGAAATGCATATTCGCATCGCGAAGGTCGGCGAACGCGAGATCGCGACCGAGATCATTCGCAACGATTCCTACCTTGCCAGTTACCTTCAGGTTCACGGCACCAACATTCATTTTGCGCCCGCTGCAGAAGGCGGCACCAATATCCGGCTGGAAGTCCGTTCGCGTCGCTTGCTCGATCCGGCGTGGTATTTCGCGCCAATGCAACGATTTGCTACCAAGCAGAGCGCGCGCTTCTTCATCGAAACCATCATCGCACGCCATCCGGTAGAGGAGATTGGCTGAATGGGCAGGGCCCTGCAAACCGGGAGCGAGGCGTTCAAGGTCAATTCCCTGACCAATCTCGATCAGGCCAGCCCTGACAAGGGGCGGGTCGTGTGGGATCCGGCCCGCTCGATCTGGAACAGCGGTATGATCATCGGCGCTCTCGTGCTTGGCCCGCTGTTCTTCAGTTGGAGCGCTTTGGCCGTGTTTCTTGGCTTGAGCGCGGTAACCCTATGTGCGGGCCATTCGGTTGGCTTCCACCGGCGGCTGATCCATCGCAGCTTTGAATGCCCGAAATGGCTGGAGCGCACGCTCGTCTACTTCGGAACGCTGGTGGGTATGGGCGGGCCGATCTGGACCATCGGCCTGCACGACAGCCGTGACTGGGCCCAGCGTGAAGAAAATTGCCACTGGTTTTTGCGGCACGGCAAGCCGCTATTTTTGGAAGGGTTCTACTACCTCAATTTCAAGCTGATCCTCGATAAGCCACCCGGGTTCGATCCGGGGCCGGAGATTGCGGGTGATCCGTTCTATCGCTTTCTGCAAAAGACATGGATGGCGCATCAGCTGCCGCTTGCGATCGTGCTGTATCTGCTGGGCGGTTGGCCGTGGGTAGTGTGGGGCGTCATCGTGCGCGTTGCGGCCTGCGTCACCATGCACTGGTTCATCAGCTATTTCGCGCACAGTCGCGGCCCGCAGGACTGGCATCTCGATGGGGCGGCGCTGCAGGCGCACAACGTCCCGATCATGGCGATCCCGACCATGGGCGAAAGCTGGCATTGCAATCATCACGCCTTCCCGCGTTCGGCAGCGCACGGGCTCTATCCCGGACAAATCGATCTCGGTTTTCAATTTATCCTGCTGCTGGAAAAGCTGGGTCTTGCCCATGACATCAAGTTGCCGAAAAATCTGCCGCCGCGCCCGGGAATTTCGCCAGTGACAGCGCGTGCACTCACCATTGCATCGCCCGGACAGGCGGAAATATCGCCATGGAGGCCAAAGGATGAAGCCTGATGGCGCGACCAGTGCAAGGATTGCCCGGATGCGTGCCAGAGCCTCGCGCCGACTTGACGATGGAAGCGAGCCGATCTGGCTGGCCACGCTGGGTGACTTCACCCTGCCACTGCCCAATTTTCGTTGGCGGCGCGAGGCGCTCGACCTTCACGATAGCAATCACCTTACCACCGGCTATGGATTTTCCGCCGCAGAGGAGTGTCGATTGGCAAGCTGGGAGCTTGGTGCGCGTTGCTACACCTCCATCTGGGCGCGGCTGCTTTGCCTGCTGCTGATGGTTCTTGGGCTGGTGGCGGGACCGCGCGCAATTGTTGCGGCATTTCGTGCAGGGCAGCGGAGCAGGGCGGCTCCAGCAGCTAGTGCGCGCAATTCCTGATGGCGGGATGATCTTTGGTTTCGCGCCCGGGGCCGGGCATGGCTCCCTTCTACCTGCGCGGGCGCTTGGAGCCAGCCGCAGCGCGGGCGAGCATGATGGCAATCTTTCTCGTTCTGACCCCGCTTTCAGCCGCCGTATTCCTTTGGCGAGGCGTTGGCGGCTGGGAAGAGGTGGAACTGGCGCTGCTGCTGTTCCCCGCCGTGCTATTCGGGGACTGGTTCGGCCACCGCGCCTTTGGCCGCGTCAGCAAGACGCAATGGCAGGTCGCCACAGCCATTGTGCTGGGCAGCGCGGCTATCGGGGCTTTGTGGAAGCTGATTGCCTAGAGAGGCAGAAACTGGCCCGCAGCAATCAGCGCGACACCACATGAACTGACAATCAAAATACGCACAGATTCGCGCATCTGGGGGGTGATTGTCTTGGTGAGGGCTATTGCACGGGCCATGTCGTGAACTATCGGCCCTAATCCCTAACGAAAGGTTAAAATGCGCTTTCCTCTGGAGCTGCGGGCACGTGTTGGCTGGCGCAGTGGAAGCTGCCGCCGCCAGTCAGCACAGCATTGGCGGGGAGACCCACAGCGGTGCGCTCCGGGAACAAAGCGCCAATTTCGGTCACGGCGTCAGCGTCGTGCGGGGAGCCATAGGTCGGCACCACGACTACATCGTTGCAGATGACGAAATTCATATAGCTGGCGGGCTCAACGTCATCAGCCTCGCCAATGAGGCCGGGCGAAGGCACATCGCGCACGCTCATGCCGAAACCGGCAGCGCGGGCGCGGGCATCGGCATAGACCGCAGCATTGGGATCGTCCGTGCCGCTGGCGCGCGGGATCGCAATGGTGCCGGGCGCTATCATCCGTGCAAGATTGTCGACATGGCCATCGGTATGGTCGCCCTTCAGGCCATCACCCAGCCACAAGATGCGCTCGAAGCCGAGATCGCGCCGGAGGTTCGCTGCGATGTCCGCGCGCGAAAGTAAGGGATTGCGATTGGGATTGAGCAGGCACTGCTCGGTCGTCACCACCAAGCCGTGGCCGTCGCTCTCGATAGCGCCGCCTTCGAGAATCCAGTCCGCTCGCGCATAGGGCAAGCCTCCTGCCGCCGCGAGCGACGGCCCCGTCTCCTGATCACCTTCCAGCAGATATTTCCCGCCCCAGCCATTGAAGCCAAAGCCCTGTGCGCGGCGAGCGCCATCGGGGCCGAGCAGCGTCAGAGGCCCGGTATCGCGCAGCCATATGTCGCCATAGGTGTGCTGCTCGATCTGCACCGCGCCAGATACAAGTGCGCGCGCCGCAGCCTCCGCCGCATCATCGCGCACCACCAACCGCACCTGTTGGCCCGTCTCGGCCACAGCATTGGCGAATGCGGCCATCTGCGCCTGCGCGGGGGCGAGATCGTCTTCCCACAAATCAGCGTGCGCCGGAAAGCCGATCCATATCCAGTCCTGCTTTGCCCATTCAGCGGGCATGCGGAAACTCACGGTGTCAGCAGCCTGCGTTGTCATCCGAGGCGCAGCTTTCGTCCCGAATGGCGCGAAACTCGTCGCCTTCGTTCCAATTGGGCCATTCGCCGCCATCACCCACAGCGCGCGCGAGGCGGAAATAGAGGTTCAAATCCTGCATCACGCCGCCCCAGTCCCAGTCTTCCGAATATTCATCGCTGGCCGCGTGATAGTGATTGGTGTTGTAATCCTGATAGGCCGCTTCACCGGCCTCAGCGCCGCCCTCTGCCAAAGTCTGGCCCGACTTCACATAGAACATCGGCACGCCGCGCTTGGCGAGGCTGAAATGGTCCGAGCGGTAATAGCGTCCGGCCTGCGGAGCGGCATCGGGGGTAGCGGTGCGGCCCTGTGCTTCCAGCGCATCGGCCAGATAGCCATCCAACTCGCTCTTGCCGCCACCGATCACGGTTACATCCTGCGCTTCGCCGAGCACATAAAGCGCGTCGATATTCACGCCGCCCACCGTGCGGTCGAGCGGGAAGACCGGGTTCGCGCCGTAATATTCAGAGCCGAGCAGGCCCGATTCTTCCGCTGTTACCGCAAGGAAAACCTGTGTGCGCGCAGTCGGCCCGGCTTCAGCATGGGCTGCGGCGAGTGTGACCAGCGCAGCGGCACCGGTCGCATTGTCGACCGCGCCATTGCAAATCTGATCCTCATCACCTTCCGCGCCGCAGCGACCCAGATGGTCCCAATGCGCCGTGTGCAGCACATATTCGGTCGGCGCCTGATTGCCCGGCAATACGCCGATGACATTGTTCGAGGTGAAGCGGCGGATCGAATTGTCGAAACTGGTCGAAACGGTCTGCGACAAAGGCACCGCCGCAAAACCGGGCTGGCTGGCAGCTTCGATCAGCTCGGCAAGGTCCAACCCTTCGGCGGCCATAACCCGCTCTGCCGCTGCCATCGTCATCCAGCCATTCATCGCCGTGTTGTTCATGCCGCCATCGCCGGTGTCGGCATAGGCCTGCGCGCCGGTCCACCCGCCTTCGACGACGTTCCAGCCATAGCTGGCGGCGAAATCTTCATGAATGACAATCGCCGCCGTTGCACCCTGCCGTGCGGCTTCTTCGAACTTGTAGCGCCAGCGCCCGTAATAGGTCATCGCGCGCCCGTTAAACGGGCCTTCCAGCCCTTCCTCGGTATAATCCGGGTCGTTGACCAGGATGAGCGCGGTCTTGCCCTCCATGTCGAGGCCTTCGTAATCGTTCCAACCGCGTTCCGGCGCGTTGACGCCGTAGCCGACGAAGACCAGCTCGCTATCGGTGATTTCGGTGCGCTCGACCTGCGGATAGCTGACGCCGACCCATTCGCTGCCATGCTCGAATTGCAGATCGCCGACTGTCAGCGGCGCGAAATTGCTCGCGGTAATTTCGATCAGCGGCACTTCCTGCAGCCAGCTGCCTGCATTGCCCGGCTGCAAGCCAGCGGCTTCGAACTGCTCGATCAGATATTCGACCGTGCGCTGCCCGCCGGGCGTGCCCGGTTCGCGTCCCTCGAACGCATCGGAAGAGAGCGTGCGCGTGACCTCCTGCATGGTTTCGAGCGAGATCTGCGGTTCGGTCTCCTGCACTTCGGTAGTGCAGGCAGCGAGTGTGAGGAGTGCGACGGGGGTAAGAAAACGGAGCATGAATGGCGTCCCCAACAAGACGAATGGCGTTGCGCATCATGTGGCACCACGCGCGGCGCGACACAAGCGCACTTGCGAGGCGCGCGGCCTGCGGGCAGGAGCAATATGTATGTCACCCGACTGGTCATCAGCTTTGGAGCGCGCGCGGGCGCATTCGCCGTTTCTGTCCCTAGCGCTGGATCGGCGGCCTGAGATCGCGGCGATGCTGGCCGAAGGGCGCGGTGACGATGCGCTGGCGGCGGCCAAGGCGGATGGCGCAGGCATTGATGATACCGGGCTGGCGTTGCGGCGCGAGCGCCTGTCGCTCGCGCTTGTGCTGGGCGTGGGCGATCTGGCGGGCGCCTTCCCGCTGGCGCTGGTCATGAAAGAGCTGAGCGCGTTCGCCGACCGGGCGCTTGATGCTGCCATGCTGGCATCGGTCCGTCGCCGCGTTCCTGAAGGCGGCACAAGTGGCTTTTTTGGTCTCGCTTTGGGCAAACAAGGTGCGGGCGAGCTCAACTATTCCTCCGACATTGACCCGATCCTGCTGTTCGATCCCGAACGATTGGCGCGGCGTGAGCGGGATGAGCCAGGAGAAGCGGCGCAGCGTTATGCCCGGCAAGTGGTGGAGATGCTCTCCAAACCAACCGGCGAAGGCTATGTCCTGCGGGTCGATCTGCGGCTGCGTCCGGCGAGCGAAGTCAGTCCGCTCGCTATTCCGGTGGGCGGCGCAATCTCGCATTATGAAAGCTCTGCGCTGGCGTGGGAGCGCGCTGCCTATATCCGCGCCCGTGCAGCATCGGGCGATATTGCGGCGGGTGAGGCGTTCCTTGATGATATCCGCCCGTTTGTCTGGCGCAGGAGCCTTGATTTCACCGCTATCGAGGAAATTCGCCGCCTCACCGCGCGTATTCGCTCGGCGTATAAGGGCCCGCTGGAGCCGGGACCGGGCTTCGATGTGAAGAAGGGGCGCGGCGGCATTCGGGAGGTGGAATTCTACGCCCAGACGCATCAGCTGATCTATGGTGGGCGCAATCCGGAATTGCGCTGCCGCGGCACGCGCGATGCGCTTGATGCGCTGGCCGAGGCTGAGGTGATCGCGGCAGAGGATGCCCGCGTGCTGGGCGAAAGCTATGATCGGTTGCGGGTGATCGAACACCGGCTGCAAATGGTGGGAGACCGGCAGACGCATGAATTGCCCGCCAGCATAGAGGCAATCGACAATGTCGCTCAGCTTGAAGGGCTGACCGGCGGCGCGGCGTTGATTGCGGAATTGCACGATGTCTGCGGCGCGGTGGCGGCGCGCTATGACGACCTTCTCGGCGAGGATGACAGCGCGCCGGTGCAGGTCGATGTGCCTGACAGCTTCCGCGAACGGTTCGATGGGCGGGTGGAGCATTGGCGCGGCACGATCCGCGCCTTGCGCTCGACCGAAGCGCGCAAGGCATTTGGCGCGATCAGCCCCGATCTGTTGCAGGCGCTGTCCGATGCGCCGGATAGCGACAAAGCGCTGGCGCGGTGGGAGACATTTCTCTCCCGCTTGCCGAGTGCCATCAATCTGTTCCGCCTGTTCGAGGAGCGCCCCGGCCTGCTCGAACGCGTTTTGCGCGTGTTGACGCTGGCCCAGCCCTTGGCGGATGAGCTGGCGCGCAAGCCTGAATTGCTCGATCCGCTGATCGACACTGCTGCGCTCGACCTGCCCGGAGATATTCCCGAGCTGATTGCCCGCATGGCCCAAAGCGAGGACCGCGATTACGAGGCGCAGCTTGACCGGCTGCGGCAAGTCGTCGGCGAAGAGCGGTTTTCGCTTGGCGTGCAGATGATTGAATGTCGGCAGGATCCGCTCGACATCGCCGAGGGGCTATGCCGCGTCGCGGAAGCCGCCGTGGCCACGGGCGCCGGGATTGCAACGCGCGAATTTCGTCAGAAACACGGGGTGATGGGTGACGAGGAACTCGTTGTGCTGGGGCTCGGGCGGCTCGGTGGCGGGGCGCTGACCCATGCGTCCGACCTCGACATTGTCTACCTGTTCACCGGTGCGATTGGCGGGGAATCGGACGGGCCGCGCCCGCTTTCCCCCACTCTGTATTTCAACCGTCTGGCGACACGGGTGTCGGCGGCGCTCAGCGTGCCGACTGCCGAAGGCGCGCTGTATGAAATCGACACACGGCTGCGCCCGCAAGGCAAGCAGGGACCCCTCGCAGTAAGTTTCGAAGCATTTGAACGCTATCAGCGCGGAAATGCCTGGACGTGGGAGCATATGGCACTGGCCCGCGCGCGTCCGCTGTTTGGCTCTGTGCAGGCCAGGGCGAAGCTGGCGAGTATTGTGCGGGACGTGCTGTGCCAGAAACGCGATCCCGACAAGCTGCACGCGGATGTGCTGAAAATGCGTGCCGATGTGCTCGCGGCCAAGAAGCCGCAGGGTCCGCTCGACGTAAAGCTGCTGCGCGGCGGGCTGGTCGATTCCGAATTTCTGATCCACTATCTGCAATTGCGCGAAGGCATTGCGCTTGATCCGGCGCTGGAGAAAGCCATTGCGCAGCTCGCTGATGCGGGGCTTTTGCCGCCCGAGCATGTCGAGCGGCACCTCACGCTCACCCGCTTCCTCGTTGCTGAACGATTGTTCGCCCCTGATGGTAGCGAACCGTCAGAGGCGGCGCGCGATGTCTTGGCCAAGGCTTGCGGTCACCCCAGCTATTCGGACCTGTTGCAATCGCTGGTCGAAGCGAGGCAGGGCATAGCGGAGCAATGGCACGCCCATTTTGATCAAGAACTGGAGATAAAATGATGACAGATCGTCCTGACGCTGGAGACAAAATGCCCGATGTGGCGATGGAAACGCCCGATGGCGGCAGCGTGAAGCCGTCTGATTTCAAAGGGCAGAAGCTGGTCATGTTCTTTTATCCCAAGGACGACACCCCCGGCTGCACGACCGAGAACAAGGACTTCACCGCAATGAAGGCTGATTTCGACGCCGCAGGAACCGCGCTGCTCGGCGTGAGCAAGGATCCGCCTGCCAAGCATGCGAAATTCATCGCCAAGCACGATCTCGCCGCTCCGCTGGCATCGGATAAGGCCGCCGATTCGGGCGAGGATGGCATTGCCGAAGCGCTCGGCATTTGGGTTGAGAAGAATATGTATGGCCGCAAATATATGGGCATGGAGCGCAGCACATTTCTGGTCGATGCCGATGGCACAATCGCACAGGTCTGGCGCAAGGTGAAAGTGAAAGGCCATGTTGAAGAAGTGCTGGCCGCGGCCAAGGCGCTTTGAGAAACGCTCAATCCATTTGAGGCCCCGTTGAAGACCGACCTGTCGCCCATCGATGTTTCGCAGGCCATCCGCGCAGCTCTGCTCACCGGCGACAAACGCGCCAAGGTGATGCGGACGCGCGCGCTGGTGCGCAGCTGGCGGCGTGGCGAATTGGCGAGCGCATTCACCGTGGGCATGCCCGATGCGCCGAGCTGGCCCGAGCGATTGCAGGTGCTCCCGCCAGCGCGAATGCCCCGGCGCGGTAAGGGCGGGTCAGAGCGAAACCGCATCGCGTTGTGGCACAGTCTTGCACATATCGAATTCGTCGCGATCGATCTGGCGCTCGATATCGTCGGGCGTTTTGGTGCGCAGATGGGCGAGGTCTTTATTGCCGACTTCCTCGCCGTGGCGGCAGATGAAGCTATGCATTTCGCCCTGATTGAGCGGCATCTGGCGACCATGGGCGCGCAATATGGCGATCTGCCGGTGCATGACGGGTTGTGGCAGGCGGCGAGCGACACGGCGCATGATGCGGGCGCGCGGCTCGCGATCGTGCCGATGGTGCTGGAAGCGCGCGGCCTTGATGTGACGCCTGCCACGCTTGAGCGGGTGCGCGGGCTGGGCGATTCGCGCGGCGCGAAGATTCTCGAACGAATCCTTGACGATGAAATCCGCCATGTGCGCGCCGGATCAACCCATTTCGCCGCATGGTGCGCGAAAAATGCAAAAAGCCCGGAAGATCACTGGAAAATGCTGGTCAAACGTCACTTCCGAGGGAGCGTTAAGCCACCGTTCAACGACTCGGCGCGTCTTGCAGCCGGTTTGTCGCGCGATCTCTATGGCGCTATTGCTTAGTTAACTTTTGCCCGCATACCTCACGATACATGAGGCGGACGGGAGTTCCGACAACCTCAAGAAAATTTGAACATCCCATCGCTGTTTGCACAGCAAGTGGCGCGGGGAGGTTGGTGGTTTTGTGCCACTGATGATGAAAAACAAAGGGATCGCATGTTCGTAAAGATCACCAGCTTCATGGCTGCCGGCACTATGCTTTTTGCCAGCCCAGCGATGGCCGATGAGCCTGCGACGACCGGCGAAATCGACACCACCGCAGTGGCATCCGCCGATATCGATTCCGAGTTTACCGAATTGTTCGCCAGCTGGGAAACGCTGGAAGACGGTGGCCGCGTTACCGCAACTGGCAGCATTGAGGCAGCCCCGCGTTTGGCCGTTTCTGTTCCTTCGCGGATGCCGGTCGACGGCGTAACCCTGACAAGCGGTTTTGGCATGCGCAATCACCCGATCCTGCGCCGCCGCGCCCGTCACAATGGCGTTGACCTTGCCGCCCCGCGCGGAACGCCGGTTTACGCAACTGCTGACGGCGTTGTCGAAATGGCGCAGTGGTTCAGCTCCTACGGCAATTACGTGCAGATCGAACATGGCGGAGCGATTGAAACACGCTACGCCCATTTGTCGAGCTACACGGTCCGCGCTGGCGAGGAAGTGCAGATTGGCGATCTGATCGGCTATGTCGGTTCAACCGGCCGCTCAACCGGCCCGCACCTGCACTATGAAGTCCGCGTAGCAAACGATCCGGTCAACCCGATCCCCTATATGGTCGCGCAGCTTGAAGCTGACGAAGCCGAAGGTGCAGCGCGCGGCGGCCCTGAATAAGGCTGGACTCCAACAATCGGAATACGAAAAAGGCGGGCCGCAAAGCCCGCCTTTTTCGTGTCTGGTTCAGGTTAAACTTATTCCGCCAGAAGTCGCTGCGCCATCGCGCGCACATCGTCGCCCATATCTTCACGTTCGAGCGCCAGCGCCAGCGTCGCCTCGACAAAGCCCAGTTTGCTGCCGCAATCGAAACGGCGCCCCTCGAAAGTGACCGCGTGGAAGGCTTGGCTGCCGATCATTTTCGCCATCGCATCGGTCAGCTGAATCTCACCGCCCGCGCCCTTACCCTGCGTTTCCAGCGTGCGCATCACTTCGGGCTGGAGGATGTAGCGGCCTGAAATGATTTTGTTCGATGGCGCCTGTTCCACCGGCGGCTTTTCCACCAAGCCCTTGACCTCGGTGAGCGGTCCTTTGCTCGCTCCCGGATCAATCACGCCGTAGCTTGAAACCTCTTCATGCGGCACTTCCAGCACCGAAATCAGGTTTCCGCCGACGTCATTATAGGCATCCACCATCTGCGCCATGCAGCCCGGTTCGCCGACCATCATCTCGTCGGGCAGGAGGATCGCGAAAGGCTCGTCCCCTACGATCGCGCGCGCGCACCAGATGGCATGGCCAAGGCCCAGCGGCACTTGCTGGCGCACAGTGATGATATCGCCCGGAGTGAAGCGGCTGGAATCGAGGGCAGCCATGTCCTTGCCGCGTTCGCCCATGGTGCTTTCCAGCTCATAAGCGACATCGAAATGCTCAACGATGGCGGTCTTGCCGCGCCCGGTAACGAAGATCATCTGTTCGATCCCCGCCTCGCGCGCCTCGTCCACCGCATATTGGATCAGCGGACGGTCCACGATGGGCAGCAATTCCTTGGGAATAGCTTTGGTGGCGGGGAGGAAACGCGTGCCCAGTCCAGCGACAGGGAACACGGCTTTGCGGATCGGTTTGCGGGTACTCATGCCTGACTTAGTGAAAGGCGCCAGCGGCTCGGTCAACAGGGATTGTGTTCGCGCCGCAAATCGGCGGTGAGCCATAATCTGACAGAGGTTGCGAGGCCGGGCGGATGCTCCGCCTCGATTCGCTCAGCGTCAATTCGCGCGATCACTGCATTCAAGGGCAGGCCATCGCGCGTTGCAACTGCTTGCAGCATGTCCCAAAACAGCGGTTCGAGGCTGATTGAAGTTTTGTGCCCGGCGATCTCAACCGAGCGCTTGACGGGCGGGTGGTAGATTTCAGTCATCCCGTTCTCTAACACCCGCGCCCAATCAATACATGTGCTGGCCGCCGTTGATCGACAGGGTCGAACCGGTGACGAACGCGCCCTCTTCGGCAGCAAGGAAGCTTACGCCGCGGGCAATCTCGCTCGCTTGGCCGAGGCGACCGACGGGGATTTTTGCGACGATCTTTTCGAGCACGTTTTCCGGTACGGCGGCGACCATATCTGTATCGATATAGCCCGGTGCAATCGCGTTCACAGTAATGCCATAACGCGCGCCTTCCTGCGCCAGCGCCTTGGTGAAGCCGTGAATGCCGCTTTTGGCCGCAGCATAGTTCACCTGACCATATTGCCCAGCCTGACCGTTGATCGAACCGATGTTGATGATGCGGCCCCACTTGCGGTCTTTCATGCCTTCAAACGCGGCCTTGGCCATGTTGAAGCAGCCGCCCAGATTGGTGCGCATTACATCGTCCCATTCTTCGTAACTCATCCGCAGCAGCGTTCCGTCGCGCGTGATCCCGGCATTGTTGACCACGACATCAATGGGGCCGACTTCCTCGGCGATCTTGGCGCAGGCTTGCTGCGTCGCATCAAAGTCGCCGACGTCGAATTTGTAAGTGGCGATACCCGTTTCATCAGTGAAGGCGCGGGCGGCATCGTCATTGCCGGCATAGCTGGCGATGACGGTGAAGCCATCACCCATCAGCGTTTCACAAATCGCGCGGCCAATACCGCGGGTTCCTCCGGTGACGACAGCTACGCGGGCCATATTCTCTCTCCACTGTTTCAATTTTTCAGAATCGGGTCGTGTGTTGCTTCTACGGCAGCGCCGGGGCGATGCGCAAAGAAAAACCCCGCCGAAGCGGGGCTATGCATACCAATTTCCTAGAGTGCCTATTGCCGCTTAAAAGCGGAATTGCGTTCCGACATAGACAGCCTGGCTGTCCTGCTGATCAATCTCAGGCAACGGCACGATGTCGCGGTCCTGTTCGTAACGCACGCCAGCGGTGATATCGATATTGTTGGTCAGGCGGTAGCTGCCGCCAACATCAAGCAATTGGTCATTGACCGATTCTCGCGCATCGCTCGCTGCGACAGAGGTATTGTCGTCCATTTCCACACGTGCAGCAAAGCGGCCTTCCTCACCGCGAGTACTGGTGCGCGGAGCGAAGGTGGAAAGATCGGGGATATTGGCGTCAGAAAGCGAACGCGACATATTGGGCGAACGTGCGCCGGTGTCGATCACAGTGCGAGCATCTGGCTGCGAGGAGCCTTGTGCAAAACTGCCATAACCACGGGCGAGGCCGAGGTTGTAACGCATGGGTGCAACGCGCAGTCCACCGATCAAGCCATCACGCGAAGCAGCCACGCCAGACGACCCATTGGACAACGCCTGCGCTGTTTGCTGGTCGATCCGCACGGCGACAGTCACCGACCGTTCAGCGCGCGAAGTGGCAGCGCCAGCCGGTGTGAAACGCATCATCCGCGCCTGCCGATCAGACCCCTTTGCGACGAGCTCGGCAACATCGGGATCGGCAGATGCGGGAGTGAAAGTGAAGTGGCCACCGCTTTGCGCAGCGCCATCATCATTCAGTAAGCCAATGGCAAACACAGAGCTGGGCAATGCGACAGCCAGCAGCGTAGCGGACGCTGCGAGCGCCACCTTGCCTGCCAGACTGTTGTTACCCTTGCTCATGATGTCTGCCCAATACTCCTTGTATGATGCACTATTCGTGAACGAAAAAATCTGTTCTGCGCATCAATGCCGACTCGATAGCTAGACCCAGAAACGCCTTTTTTCCACTGAATGCGAGTCCGTTAACGCTCTTTTTCCAGACTGTTGCTCTTCCAGCACAAGTCGGACTCAGCCGGAAAAATGCGCCTTCGCTGCACATTAAGCGCGGGTTCACGCCCACAAGGCGCATTTGTGCGCATTCTTGCCGCTTCATCTTGCCGCACGCCATGCGGCTTGTATAGAAGCGGCCATCCGGGCGATGACGCCTGCAATATATGGTTACAGGACTGATGATGGCCCAATCCACTTTCACCCCCACTTCCCGCGCTCGCCGCATTGCCGGTGCGAGCCTTGTTGGCCTCGCCAGTTTTGCGCTGGCCGCATGTGGTGGTGGCAATGATGAGCGGCTGCGGGCGGACATGGCTGCAGCGCAGGTCACGTCGATCGGTGTGAACTCCTATCTGTGGCGCGCCAGCTTGGAAACGCTGTCCTTCATGCCCCTCACCACGGCAGACAGTGCCGGCGGCGTGCTGATCACGGACTGGTATGTGAACCCTGATAGCCCGGCAGAGCGGGTCAAGGTCTCAGTCTCCATCCTCGATCAGGATTTGCGTGCCGACGCCCTGCGCGTCGCCGCCAGCCGCCAGGTCAACCAGAACGGCACTTGGGTCGAAGCGCCCGTGCAGGCAGCCACGATCCAGCGGCTGGAGGACATTATCCTCACCAAGGCGCGCGACCTTAGGCGTTCCACTGTCATGTAAGTCCCGCTAGGGGGCATTTATGAGCAACGAAAAATTTGATCCGTCTGTCGCCGACGGGCGCTGGCAGGCTGCATGGGACGAGGCGCGCTGTTTCGAAGCGGACAGCGATAGCGACAAGCCCAAAAGCTACGTGCTGGAGATGTTTCCCTATCCCAGCGGGCGCATCCATATCGGCCATGTGCGCAATTACACCATGGGCGATGTGCTGGCGCGCTATCGCAAGATGCGCGGCGACGAAGTGCTTCACCCGATGGGATGGGACGCCTTTGGCATGCCCGCGGAAAACGCGGCGATGGAGAAAGGCGTTCATCCCGCTGGCTGGACCCACCAGAATATCGACACGATGAAAGGTCAGCTCAAGCAGCTCGGCTTCGCTCTCGACTGGTCCCGCGAATTCGCCACCTGCGATCCTGAATATTACGGCCACGAACAGGCGCTGTTTATCGAGCTGTTCGAGAACGGGCTGGTTTACCGCAAGGAAAGCGAGGTCAATTGGGACCCGGTCGATATGACCGTGCTCGCCAACGAACAGGTTATCGACGGCAAGGGCTGGCGTTCGGGCGCAGAGGTGGAGAAGCGCAAGCTCAACCAGTGGTTCCTCAAGATCACCGACTTCGCTGAAGAATTGCTCACCGGCGTGCAGGCGCTAGAGGATTGGCCGCAAAAGGTGCGGCTGATGCAGGAAAACTGGATCGGTAAATCCAAGGGTCTCGAATTTGCATTCGACCTTTCGAACGGCGAGAAACTACCTGTCTACACTACGCGGCCCGACACGATTTTCGGTGCGAGTTTTGTTGCCGTTGCCGCCGATCATCCGGTGGCGCAGGGCGTGGCAGAGGCTTCTGCCGAAGCGCGCGACTTTATTGCGACATGCAAGCGCGGCGGGACGACCGCTGCCGAGCTGGAAACGGCGGAAAAGCTCGGCTTCGATACCGGCATCACGGCAAAGCATCCGTTCACTGGCGAGCCGCTGCCGCTCTACATCGCGAACTTCGTGCTGATGGATTACGGCACCGGCGCGATTATGGCGGTGCCCGGCCACGACCAACGCGACTTTGAATTCGCCACCAAATATGGCCTGCCCATCCCGCGCGTTGTCGCGGCCAGCGTGGAAGAGGCCGCCAAGCCCTTCGACGGCGAGGCCGAGGCAGGCGACGGGGTCATCGTCAATTCGGATTTCCTCACCGGCATGGAAGTGGAAGATGCCAAGCGCGACGTTAATGCGCGCGCTGAAGCGGGCGGCTGGGGCAAGGACACCACCGTCTGGCGGCTGCGCGACTGGGGCGTTTCGCGCCAGCGTTACTGGGGCACTCCGATACCCTTCATCCATTGCGATGACTGCGGCGTGGTTCCCGTGCCGCAGAACCAGCTTCCGGTGAAACTGCCCGAAGATGTCGATTTTGCGCAGCCGGGCAATCCGCTGCTCCGCCACCCGACTTGGAAGGACGTTGCCTGCCCCAAATGCGGCGGTGCTGCTAGCCGAGAGACCGACACGCTCGACACATTCGTCAATTCCAGCTGGTACTTTCTGCGCTTCGCCAGCCAGCCAGCGGACAAGCCCTTTGACGCCGCCGAGGTCGCCAAATGGCTTCCGGTCAATCAATATATCGGCGGCGTCGAACACGCGATCCTGCACTTGCTCTACGCCCGTTTCTGGACCCGTGCATTGGCCCATTGTGGAAGGCTGGAAGTGCAGGAACCCTTCGCCAGCCTGTTCACGCAAGGCATGGTCACGCATGAGACCTACAGCCGTAAAGACGGCGCGCGCGAAATGTTCTTCATGCCCGCTGAAGTTGAGCGTTCCAGCGATGGCGCAGTTCTGAAAGACGATGGCCAGCCGGTCCAGATCGGCAAGGTCATCAAGATGTCCAAGTCGAAGAAGAATGTCGTCGATCCGGAAGACATCATCCGTGATTACGGCGCTGATGCGGTGCGCTGGTTCATGCTGTCTGACAGCCCGCCAGAACGCGATCTGCCGTGGTCCGAAGCCGGGATTGAAGGCTGCGGTCGCTATGTCCAGCGGTTGTGGCGTTTGTTTGGCCAGTATGACACGAGCGCTTCGGGCGAGGACAAGGATCTTGCCCGCAAGGCGCACCAGACCATCGCTGCTGTTGCCGAGGATATTGAGGCGCTCGCCTTCAATAAGGCCGTTGCGCGGCTGTATGAGCTCACCAGCGCCGCCGAAAAGGCCAAGCCAAGCGCTGACCGCAATCACGCGATCCGCTCGCTTCTGCTGATGGCATCCCCGATGATGCCGCATCTGGCTGAAGAGGGCTGGGCCGCAATGGGCGGCGAAGGTCTGGCAGCCGAAACCGCATGGCCCGAAGTCGATCCTGCGCTGCTGGTCGAGGATGAAGTCACCATCGCGGTGCAGCACAAGGGCAAGCTGCGCGATACGCTGACCGCTCCGAAGGGCGCGCCCAAAGAAGACCTCGAAGCGCTTGCACTCGCCAGTGAGAAGGTTCAGCGTTCATTGGATGGCGCAGAAATTCGCAAGGTGATCGTGGTGCCTGACAGGCTGGTCAATATCGTCACATGATGCGCGTGCTCGCTCCTTTGGCCGCTTTGGCGCTGCTTGGACCGGCTTTGGGCGGATGCGGTCTCCAGCCGATCTATGCGGGCGGAGCGAACGGCTATGTTGCGCGCAATTTGGCGCAGATCGAGATTGCTCCGATCCCCGGCGATGAGGGCTGGCTGATGCGCAATGCGCTGTCGGACCGGCTGGGCCGCGGGACGAGCGATGGCGGGACGCAATACAGGCTCGACGTGGTGCTGGACGATCAGCTTGAAGGGCTGGGCCTGCTGACCGATGACACCATCGGCCGCGAGCGGCGCACATTGCGCGCGCGCTATCAGCTGGTGGATTTGTCAACGGACACAATCCTTGTCGATGCGACCGCGGGCTCGGATGCCGGGATCGATGTGGTTGGCAGCGAATTTGCGACAATTGCCGCTGAACAGACGGCGCTCGAAAATCTGACGCAGGACGTGGCGGATCAGATCGTCGTGCGATTGACGCGCTCCTTGCGTGAACAGGACCAATGAAGGCGACCCAGCGCGACTATGCGCAGGCCGTAAAACGCAGCGGCGCAGCTTGTCGTCTGTTCTTCTTTTGCGGTCAGGATGAAGCGGGGGCCTCTGCCGCTGTCGCCAAGCTGGTCGCACAATTGCCCGATGCGGGTGAGCGGGTTGATCTGTCTGGCAGCGAGCTGAAATCCGACCCATCGCGACTGGTTGATGAAGCGCGCTCTACCTCTCTGTTCGGCGATGTCCGCCACATCCTTGCACGGGTCTCGGGAGAAGAGGCGCATGATGCGATCGCCAGCTGGTGCGAGCTGGTGGATCGGGGTGAGGTCGAAAGTGGCTGGCCGATTTTCATCATCGCCACGTCTGCGACCGACAAATCGCGCAGCGCCAAGCTGTTGATCAAACGTGATGATAGTCTCGTTGCAATATTCTACCCACCTGATCTCAGATCGGTAACAGCCGATGTGCGCGCGATGGCCGATGCGGCGGGGATGCGGCTTGATGGCTCGGTGGCGGAAACCATTGCCCGTGCTGCCGGAATGGACGTGCGGCTGGCGCAATCCGAAGTCGACAAGCTGGCGCTCTATCTCGATGCCTCGCCGCGCGCGCCCAAAACGGCCGATCAGGCGGCATGGGATGCAGTGGGCGCGAGCACCGAAGAAGATGGCTTCATGCCGTTGGTCAATGCGGCATTAGGCGGAGAATTAGGCAAACTCCCCAAAGAATTGTCCCGAATGCGCGAAGTCTCGCTCAATCCGGTCGGTGTGGCACTGGCGATGGAGCGGCGGGCGGCGCAACTCGCCACGCTCGCGCCAAAATTGCGGCGCGGCGACGACATGAAGCAATTCCTGCGCAGCAATGGCGTATTCTTCAAGGAACACCGCGAAGTGGGCGATCAATTGATGCGCTGGAGTGGTGGGAAATTGGAGCGGTTGGTGCCGCGCCTTGCCGATCTGCACCGATCCCTGCTCGCCAACAGCCAGACCGCCGAATTGCTGCTGGCGCGCGAATTGACGCAGATTGCCCGCTACGCAGCTGCAAGGCGTTAGAATTAGTTCACCGCGGTATTGTGCATATGCAAAGATTCTTAGGTGAATCCTAAGTTATTACCGTCTAGGTAGTCCCACGTAATCAAAGTAAACGGGACGCATGCGCAGACTATGGCCGATCCAGTGCAATTGCGACTGATCGACGATGACGCCGCAGATGGTGTCACGGACGCGGCTGCGCCTTCTCCGGATGCCGATCCCGCGCCTGATACGGAGCATTCGGCTCGGCCACTCCCGCGCGCGCCAAGAAATGGGCTTGCACGCTCATTGGAGAGGCGACGCCTACAGGCCTATCTTGCTCTCGTAATCGGCGACGCTGCCATCCTCCTGACCGTCTTTTACACCGTGTCAGCCGCGTATCTGGGCACCTTGACCGATATGGGGCGGCTCGAAAGCGGGATGCTGTCGGCCTACGTGATTCTTCCGCTCTACCTCACTGTCGCGCTGTATAGTGGCACCTATTCGCGCCGTTCGCTGACTGACTGGCAGATGAGCGCGATGAAGGCTGTGGCCGCGCTGGCAATTTCGGCTGCATTGCTCAACCTCTTCGCTTTTTTCATCAAGATCAATGCGGACCTCTCACGGTTCATTTTTGTGGCGGGCCTTTCCGGGTCAGCCGCGCTGATGGTGGCGATGCGCGTGGTCGCGGCCAAAATAATTGCGCGTCGCTGGGGTCCTACGGCAATCAACAAGCTTGTGATTCTGGCCGGCGGACCAGAATTCAAACTGCCCTATTCTCACCACCTTGATGCCCAGCGCCACGGTCTGGTGCCGGATGTCAATGACCCACAGGCGCTTGACCGGTTGAGCAAGTATTTGCGGAATATGGACGAGGTCATCGTCAGTTGCTCTCAAGATGATCGCGCAGCTTGGTCGGAAGTGTTGAAGGGGACGGGAATTCACGGTGAAGTGACGCACCAGCTTTCGCGCGAAATTGGCGCTATCAGTGTGGTTCATCACGATGACGTTGGAATTTCTGCCCTGAAGGTTTCAGCGCACCAGCTCGGCATTCGTGCGCGTGTGGCCAAGCGACTGTTTGACCTGGTGGTTGCAGGTGGAGCCTTGTTGGTCCTGTCGCCGATTATGTTGCTCACCGCCTTGCTCATCAAACTGGAAGACGGCGGCCCGGTTTTCTTTGTTCAGCGCCGGATGGGTCGGGGCAACGAGTTCTTCAACATCCTGAAATTCCGTTCGATGCGCGAAGGCGATGCCGATGGTGACCGCTCTACAAGTATGGATGACGACCGAATCACGCGCATTGGCCACTTCATTCGCCGCACCAGCATTGATGAACTGCCACAGCTTATCAATGTCCTACTCGGCCAGATGAGCATGGTTGGCCCACGTCCCCACGCGCTGGGATCAAAGGCGGGCAGCAAGCTGTTCTGGCAGGTCGATCGCAAATATTGGCAGCGCCATGGATTGCGGCCCGGGATCACGGGATTGGCACAGGTACGCGGCCATCGCGGGGCGACCGACACCGAAGATCACCTGACCGACCGCCTATTGGCTGATCTGGAATATGTCGAAGGCTGGAAATTGTGGCGCGATGTCACGATCCTGGTTTCGACCTTGCGCGTGTTGTCGCACGAGCGGGCCTTTTAGAGACTGGGCGTTCTAGACGTCGCTAATTCTTGCGTTCTCCGGCAAGGAACGCGCGGTAGGCATCAGCAATTCCTTCGCGCAGGCTGACTTTCGGCGCCCAACCCATCTCTGCGAGCATATCGCCGCTCATCAGCTTGCGCGGCGTGCCATCTGGCTTGCTGATATCCTTCGTGATCGTGCCACCAAAGCCGACAACTTCGCATACCATCTGGGCCAGCTCGATGATCGGCAAGTCTGTGCCTGATCCAAGATTCACATGGCCCTCGCCCGAATATTCCTTCAGCAGGAACACCGCGCCATCGGCCAGATCGTCGACATGCAGAAACTCGCGCCGGGGAGAGCCCGTGCCCCAGATCTCGATAGCGTCCGCGCCCGCTTCCTTGGCCTCATGCGCCTTGCGGATCAGGGCTGGCAGGACATGGCTGTTTGCAAGATCGAAATTGTCCCCGGGGCCGTAAAGATTGGTCGGCATGGCGCTGATGAAATCGCAGCCATATTGCCGCCGGTAAGCCTGACACAGCTTGATCCCGGCAATCTTGGCGACCGCATACCATTCATTGGTCGGTTCCAGCGGTCCGGTCAGCAGTGCATCCTCCGGGATCGGCTGGGGAGCCATCTTCGGGTAAATGCAGGACGATCCGAGGAACAGCAGCTTTTCCGCGTCATTGCGGTAGGCGGCCTCAATCACATTCGCCTCAATCATGAGATTGTCGTAAAGGAATTCTGCCGGGTAGCTGTCGTTGGCAAGGATGCCGCCAACCTTGGCTGCGGCGACAATCACGGCATCGGGGCGGTTGTCGGCAAACCAGTTGCGCACGGCAGCCTGCTCGCGCAAATCGGTGCTGCGGTCGCTCGTCAGAATGTCGCAATTCTCGCGCCCCAACCGCCGCACGATGGCAGAGCCGACCATGCCTTTATGGCCTGCGACATAGACTCGTTTGCCAGCAAGCGCGTATCCCATCAGTCAGCGCCCGCGATCGGTTCGGCCTTCATCAATTCGAGATCGGCCAGCACCATTTCACGTGCCAGATCGCGCGGCGAGGTCTCATGCTTCCAACCAAGCTTCTGATGCGCCTTGCCGGGATCACCCAGCAGCAACTCGACCTCAGTGGGGCGGAAGTAACGCGGATCGACTTCGATGAGCAGACGGCCATCATCAAGGGCATAGCCTTTTTCCTCGACGCCTTCGCCGCGGAATTCGACCGGAATGCCCGCATCCTCGAACGCCCAGCGCACGAATTCGCGCACTTCGGTTGTGACGCCGGTTGCGAGCACGTAATCGTCGCCTTCATCCTGCTGCACCATCATCCACATGCCGCGCACATATTCGCGCGCGTGGCCCCAATCGCGCTTGGCATCGAGATTGCCGAGATAGAGCCTGTCCTGCCGGCCCAGCGCAATGGCGGCGGCGGCACGGGTGATCTTGCGGGTTACGAAGGTTTCGCCGCGAAGCGGGCTTTCGTGATTGAACAGGATGCCGTTCGATGCGTGAATGCCATAAGCCTCGCGGTAGTTGACCGTGATCCAATAGGCATAGAGCTTGGCCGCAGCATAGGGGCTGCGCGGATAGAAGGGCGTGGTTTCGCGCTGCGGCACTTCCTGCACCAGACCATAAAGTTCTGACGTCGATGCCTGATAAAAGCGCGTCTTGTCTTCCAGCCCCAGAATGCGGATCGCTTCGAGCAGCCGCAATGCGCCCACCGCATCGGCATTGGCCGTGTATTCGGGCGTTTCAAAACTGACCGCGACATGGCTCTGCGCGGCGAGGTTATAGACTTCGTCCGGCTGCACTTCCTGCATGATGCGGATCAAATTGGTGCTGTCTGTCAGATCGCCATGATGCAGGTGAAACCGCTGATTATCGACATGCGGGTCCTGATAAATGTCTTCAATCCGACCGGTATTGAAGGATGAAGAGCGACGCTTGACGCCGTGGACTTCATAGCCCTTTTCCAGCAGCAGGTGCGACAGATAGGCACCATCCTGCCCGGTCACGCCGGTGATTAGGGCTGT
>Ga0209121_10000831_pt1 | contig 32957 bp, 29 predicted proteins | sample Cruoilmetagenom3_FD_187292 | JGI IMG/M metagenome (GOLD analysis project Ga0209121, IMG submission 187292) | Oil polluted marine microbial communities from Coal Oil Point, Santa Barbara, California, USA - Sample 3 (SPAdes) (version 2) | ecosystem: Environmental > Aquatic > Marine > Oil seeps ... | reverse complement strand
TGTCGATGCGGATCTGACCATCGAAGGATTGGCAATTCTAGCGGAGCGTGTTGCGAAGTGAAAAAGGATTACACTCCCGAACAGGAACTGCTGTTCCTTGCACTAGGCGGTTCTGGCGAGATTGGCATGAACGTCAATCTGTATGGCTGCGATGGCAAGTGGCTGATGGTTGATCTGGGCATGACCTTTTCGGGGGACCAATATCCCGGCGTTGATCTGGTGTTTGCGGATCTGGATTTCATTGAGGAACGCGCAGACGACTTGCTGGGCGTAGTCTTGACGCATGGACACGAAGACCACATCGGTGCGGTTCCCTATTTCGCGGCAGAATTGGGCGTTCCGCTTTATGCCACGCCGTTCACCGCTGACCTGATCAAGCGTAAGTTGGATGAAGCGGGCATCGCCAATGAGATCGAACTGAACATCATTCCTGATGATCATGGTTCATTCGAATTGGGATCTTTCGAGATCACCTATCTGCCGCTTGCCCACTCCATTGCAGAGGGCAATGCGCTGTTGATCGATACGCCCTATGGCCGCATTTTCCATACTGGCGATTGGAAGTTGGATGAAGAACCCATCATTGGCTCACCAACGACCGAAGAGGAACTGATCGCCATCGGAGATGAAGGTGTAGATGTGCTGGTGTGCGATTCCACCAATGCCTTCAATCCCAATCCCAGCGGTTCAGAAGGTGCCGTCCATCGCGGCTTGATGGCAGAGGTAGCCAAGCATCGCGGAAAGCGTGTGCTGGTGACGACCTTTGCATCGAATGTCGCTCGGTTGCAGACCTTGGGCGATGTTGCGCGTGAAACCGGTCGCCAAATTTGCGTCGCAGGTCGCTCGCTTGATCGGATTATCGAGGTTGCGCAGGACAATGGCTATCTGACAGACTTCCCTGAAACGGTCAGGTTTGACGCGGCGATGGGGCTTCCCCGCGGCGAATTGATGATTGTCGCCACCGGCGGTCAAGGTGAACCTCGTGCTGCATTGTCACGGATCGCTGAAGAGAACCATCCGCTGGAACTCGTTTCGGGCGATGTCGTCTTGTTTTCCAGTCGGCAAATTCCGGGCAATGAGATTTCAATCGGTCGAATACAGAACCGTCTGGCCGAACGTGGCATCACAATGGTCACCGATAGGCAGAGCGAAATACATGTCTCGGGTCACCCCGGCCGACCAGAGCTAGAAGCATTGTACAGTTGGCTGCGCCCAGAATTGTTGGTTCCTGTGCATGGCGAAATGCGGCACATGCAAGAACAGGCCCGCATCGGGCGAATGAGTAATATTCCAACGGCTTTGGTCCAGCAAAATGGCGACATGATCCGTTTGGCACCGGGCAAACCGGGCAAGCTGGCAACAGTGCGAGCAGGGCGGCTCGTGCTTGATGGCGACATCATTACGCCTGCGGATGGCGATTCTATCACTATGCGACGACGTCTATCTCGTGATGGGATGATGATGGTTGTGCTCGACCACAATTTGACCCCTACGATTGAGGCAATGGGGGTCCCGCTCGACGAGGATATGCCCGAATTTATCCAAGAGGCGTGCAAGGATGTTGAAACAGCGATCCGTAACATGAAGAGCAAGGCTCGCCAGGATCGCGCTGCTGTCATGGAAGCGGCCCGGTTGGCGGCGCGGCGCGCGGCGCAACGCTGGTCAGGCAAAAAGCCCCAAGTCCGCGTGATGATGCACGCAGAGGCAAGTTAAGATGCAATGGACGTCCGTTGTCGCGATTTACGCACTGGTGTGGGTGATGACGGCATTTGTATCTTTGCCATTTGGTGTCCGTACGCATGACGAATTGGGGGTTGAGAAAACACCCGGTCAGGCCGACAGCGCTCCGGCCAATTTTCAGCCCGGAAAACTTGCGCTGCGCACGACAGTGATCGCGGCTGTTCTAACCGCTCTCTATGTCTTGAATTACGAATATGGCTGGATCAGCATTGATGACATCGATCTGATGCCAGAACTGCCTTCTGAAAAGGCATCAAGCGGTAGCTAATTCAGTTGCGTAGGCGTTCAATCGCTTGGGCCAGCGCGACATACAGCTTACCCATATCCGAACTGAGCAAGGTGACGCCCATCGCATTGCCATCTCTGGTCGATAGGACAGACCTCAGCATAGCTTCGAAATCGTGGATGTAGCGCGAAACATCTTCGCGGAAGGCATCGTCGGACTGGTACAGATCGACGATTTCGCGCGCTTCACCACTGTCAATCAGGCGCACAGCACGGCGGGTAAATATCCCGCGATCACCCTTGAGATAGGCGGTCCATGCTGTGTCTGAAACTTCGTGAGACAGCGATTTTTCGATGTCGATGGCATTGGAGTTCAGGCTGTCGCTGATCAAGGCCATCCGGCGGGCAAAGTCGTTATTGACCTGTTCCTCAGCCAGATCGCGCGCACGCGAAACACGTTGTTCAAGATTGCCCGTCAGCTCGTTTACCATGGCCAATTGATCGCGCAATTGAATGGCGGCTTCGCGGCCAACACCAGACGCATGAGCAGCGGCCTGTTCCAGCTTGCCAATCGCCTCAGCGCTATGGGTGCGCAGCGATTTCTCCACTGCCGCAACGGCCTTACCGCCAATCTCTTCGGCAACCCTTCTGACATTATCGGCCGAGCCATGTTCGATCGAGGCAAAGGCTTCTTTGGTCGCTTGATCAAGCTGATCGATCGCAATTTTCAACTCACCCTGCGTGCGCCGAGACATCCGCTCATTCTGCTCTTCCAGCTCAGAAAGCAGGCCCCTTAACCCTTCAGCTTGTGCCAGATGATCTTCCGAATGCGCCGCTACACGCGCTTGCTGTTGCTCGACCGTCTCGCCCACTTTTTCAACATTGGCTTGGGTGGCGATGACATAGTCGGACAGTTCGTTGCCCTTCTGACCGGCTAAAGAAACCGTCTCGGTCAACATGGCCGCGCGCCCTTCGGCATCTTCCAGCATCTTGGCTGCGCCAGCGATAGCTTCGGGCAAGTCTTCCCGGCTTTGCTTGGCACCCGATTGGATAATCTCGAGCAAGCGAATGCTGGATTCGGTCAAGGTTGAGAGGCTGGCACCGGTTTGTTCCAAATTGACGCGGTTGGCTGCCAATTTTGCACCCAGATCGCCCAGGCCACCGCCCACTGCTGTGCGAGCCTGTTCAGCGTGGCTGGTCACCTGTTCGAATAGGGTGTTCAATTCGCTGACCTTGTTCGCGATGTCCTCGCCATGGGAGACAAGCCGCTCGGTCTCACGCATTTGTGCTTCGCGCCGCTCTGCCAATTCTTCGTCCAGACCAGCCAAACGCTGAGCCAGAACTTCACTGGCTTGAGACTCGCGAGTTTCAAATTTGGCCTGACGACGTGCCATTTTTTCGCTGAATTGCACATCGCGCATGGCCAGTTGATCGTCGAACTTTACCGCTTCGTCGCGCAGTTCGGCAACTCGTGATTGGGCCGCTTCCAACGCTTTTTGGTCCAGCTGATCAATCTCGCTAATCACCTGAGATACATCTTCCCGCAACCGATCTTTCGATTGGACCAGAGTAGCCATGGCCGCGCTCTCTGCGCCCCGTAGCGAAGCGGATACAGTCGATCCTTCGCCCTGTAAGCTATCTACTCTGGCCTTGAACAAGCCCATCGCTTCGTTCTCGCTCTTGGCAAATTCGTCCTGCATTTCAGTAATGCTGGAACGAACTTCATCAGCCCGGCGGCGCATTGCAGCCAAAGCATCGACTTCGCGGCTGTCTAGATCGGCCCTAAACTCTTCGCTCTTTTCTTTCAGCGCTACAAACCGAGCAGCGGAGTATTCTTCCAGCTTGCCAACCTGAGTTTCAAAAGTGGCCAGAGTTGATCCAATCTTGCCACTCAACGCCTTGACCATGCCTTCGCTAGCTTTGCCAAATTCGTTCAAACGCTCAAACCCGGCAACCAACTTCTCCAACTGGTCTTGCGCGGTCCGGCCAGCATTGCCGACTTGGTTGGACACATCGCGCGCAGAATTGGCCACAACAGGCAAATCATCGCGCAATTTGGTCATATTGCTCAACGCGGTGTCGCTCACACTGGCGATAACGTCGACCTGTTTGCCATTGGCCTGGATCAAGCCTTGCAGCTCGCTCGCATTGGTTGAAAGCCTCTCGCTGGCAACCCGGCCCAATGATTCCAGTTCACGAGTTTGAGTGCCAAGGAAATCTCGCGCAAGGCTCAGCTCACGATTGACCACCGACAGACGGTTTTCCAGCGCATCCGCTTCATTTGATAACTTGGTGGCGGCGTCACTGAAGCGCGCAGCCTCGCGCTTGCTTATTCGCATGGCCAACATCCACACGGTCACAATCAGCAACATGGGCACGGACCAATTGACAATCCAGTTTGCCCATTGCGCTGGTGTACCACCAGCCAATATTTCGCCTTGCAATGCCCAGCCATAAAAGCCGGTCCAGCCCGCAATCGCCAAGATGGCAAATGCTGGTTTCAGCCAACTCCAATCGCGTTCGGCCCCAACGATTTCATCGTCCCAAATGCTGTCATCTCCTGGATCAACCCACTCTTTTTCCAGAGAAAGGGGCGCGTCGCCCGCTTCATCTGGGGATTGATCGGGCGCCTGTTGCGCTGCGTCTGAGCCAATAGCTCTGATGTTTGATCCGCCGGACATAAGGCAAATCTACCATTTTTATCGGAAGGTTAAACCCCGCTTTAACCCTAGCTGCGATATTTAGTGCTGCATGGCATATGAAAGCGGAGCGATGGACGCCACTTTGGCAGCGGCTGCGGGAGATGATTCCGCACTGATGGCCGAGTTGCGCGGTGCATTTGTCGAGAGTGCGGAAAGGCAATTGGATTTGCTTGCGCGCGCGCGTTGCGACGGCAATTGGCATGTCGCGGCTATGCGTTTGAAAGGGTTGGCGGCCGGTTTTCATGCGGATGAGTTGATGATCTTGGCCGACGAAGCTTTGGAAGCAGCTCCGGGTGAGCCGACAATCTTGAGCCGGATTGATGCGCATCTGGCCAAGTTTTCCGCTGGAAATACGCTCCCCGGCTAATTGATCTTTGCAGTTGGGTTGAAGCCAACCTACATTCCGGTGGTCTGTGAAGGTCCACCGCTATGCGCATTGCCTTAGTATCTGCCCACCATCGCACGCATGATGGATCGCCAATTGCATTTTTGCAGATGGGTGGCCGAAGTGTGCTCGCTTGGCAGGTGGACTTGGTCCTTTCTTTAGGCTGTGAGCGGATTGTCTGTTTGGGCAATCAAACCGGACCTGAGATTGATGCAGTGAAGCAGAGAATTGAGGAAAAAGGCGCACATTTCCAATCAATTACGACCTTGTTGGAACTTGTGGGGCAGGTGGCCGCGGGACAAGAGATAGTGGTTCTCGCCGATGGCGTGATGCTTGATCGCTCGCAAGTGCCCAATCACCTTCATACAGGGCGCGGTGTCGTCGCAATTCCTGCTGAGCAAGGATTGAGCGCTGGTTTCGAACGGGTTGATGCAGACTATGCATGGGCCGGTTTGCTGGTCGCTCGCGGAGATATTGTCGAGCGTTTGGCCGATTTCCCACCCGATAGCGATATGATCGCTTTATTGCTCAGACTTGCGCTGCAAGCTCGCACTCCACTGATTAGTTTGGGGCCCGAAGTCCTTGAGAATGGGGACTTATTTCTGGCATTGGACGAATCTGTTCTGGCTGAACGAGCAGGCACGCTGATTACTCAAAGCGCTAAGCGTGTTTCATGGATGGGCCCAGGTCAAGCCATTGCTGCACGGGCAGCGCAGGCCTTGGCACCGCGCTTTTTAGAAGCCGGTCCCCTTGTTGCAGGAGGATTGAGCGCCGTCTTGGTGGTGGCGGGTGTGGGCACGGCATTGGCAGGGTTCCAGGCCTTGGGACTGGGGCTGTTGAGCGTTGGGGTATTTAGTCGAGCCGTCCAGAGTGCCTTGAAGGGCCTCAAGCAGCGGCTTTATGGGGAGAGTGGATCAGAGAAATATTCGATCTATATTAATGGTACAATTGACATACTTCTGATCATTGCTCTGACGGTTCCAACGGCGTTGCGCGAGATGCATGAAGCGCTGTTTTTGCCCGTCATTTTGCTGGGCATAGTGCGACTAGCCACCAACCTCAGCCCCGAACGGTTCAAGCCTCTGCTATCCGATAGAATATTGCTGGGCATTTTTCTTGTCGCTGCATCCTATTTCGGGTTTTTGCCAGAGGTTATGGGCGGATTGGCTCTAGTAGCATTGGCCGCATCGCTCTTCTTTCAGTCGAATTTGAGATAACGCTGAGTTAACTATGCCGCGCTATACGCGTGCGATGAGCAATGATGCCATGAACAATCCATCGGATACCGACCCGCTGACCGCATTGCGTGCAGAGCTTGTGCGCGGCGATCAGGCGTTGGCAGGTGTTGCGCCGGTTCTGGTCCATTTGCTCTCACAATCCGGACAAAGCCTGGTGAGCGACCAGACCTTGGCTCATCTGCGTGGCATGATGGATGATTTGGCCGGGCAATTGCTAACGCAGTTGGCCCCAGCAAACGGCGAAGGACAACTATTTGATCCGAGCGTGAAGCAAGATCTGGCCAATCGCCTGTCCAGCAACACCCAATTGCTCAGTCATTGCTTTGCCCTCAGCGTGGAAGCACAAATTGGTGAGCGCCTTGAGCGCGAACTCCACATCGACCGGGTGCTGTCCCCACTGATGCAGGAATTGATCGCTTCGAGCGATGCGGCCTTGGCCGAGTTGGCGATGGGAACAATGGCTGCCCAAGGTCGCTTTGTTCAAACCCAGTCGCGCATGTCTTTGCCGGTTAAAGAGCTGCCAGCTGACCTTTTCCGCCAAGTGATCGCGATCAGCCAAGCTGTGTTGGGCAGCGAATCGAACGAATCTTTCGAATTAGCCGGCGCAAAGTTGAAAGAGCAATACGACGAGGCAGGAAGCCGCATTGCGCTGCTCGCTCATCTCATTACCTCGCTTCGCGGGGGAGCGAGCGCGGCGCTGAACTTGGAACATGGCGGAGTGGCATTGTTCGCCAGCGCGCTTGCCAGCATCACCCAACAGCCGCGAGAATTGGCAGTATTGGGATGCTCTGAGAGGCAACATGCAAGACTGGCCTTTAGCCTGCGCGCTGCGGGCATGGCACCTGAGCAGATCGAGCAGGTTATGGTAATCCTTCATCCTCAGATTGATCTGTCGGCCGCTTTTGCAAATTTGTCAGCGCAAGCAGCGCAAGACATGCTGAGCCAGCTTCCAACTGGGGCAAGGCGGTAGACCATGGCTGGCAAAACCCCTATTCTTGCCGCGCAAGGGCTGACAGATGAACAGGGCCGTCTGTTATCGGCAGACGCACCGTTGCTCGATTTGCAGCAACGCTGTGGCGGCACCGTGCCAGGGATGCTTGCCGTGCCGGAACTGTTGGAAATTGTGCAGCAATGCCAATCAATGCAATTGCGGCTCGCACGAGAATTCAAGGCGCATGATGGTGCAGGCATAGTCGCCGGATTTGTGCGGGTTAGCCCAGTCGATAATGCTGAGCATACGGGTTGTGAGCTGCTGATTGAGAATTGGCAACGCGAGGAATTGGCGCCTGATGATCAGCGAGCCTCGGCTGAGCGTATAGATGCAATTGATCGCAGCACGAGTGAGCTGGTGGGTAGGCTTGATCGCAATCAGGCAATCATCATGCTGGACTGTCATGCGCCAGACCTAGCCGAGCTGGCAAAGGCGGTTCGCGCTAGGCCGGGACAGGTTTGGTCAGAATATCTGGAATTGATCGGCGTGGCGCATCGGCAGCCACTCCATTGGCGATTGATGGACGGTGTGCGATGTACCGTGCACGGCTCTGATCGGGAATGGACGGCTCGATTGTTGCCTTTGGGTGGATCGACCACAACGCCCAGCGGCTTCGAATTGTTGCTGATAGCAGATCATCCACTGCCGCGGGATCGCTCGAACGATCCACATCGTCAATCTCCAGCCAGCTTAATCGGTGATGCTCTGACGTCATCTTTACGTGATCCAATAACGCGAGTGATTGGAAATGCGGAAACGATCCGAACTAGGATGGCGGGCCCCTTGCGGCAAGAATACAGTGATTATGCCGGCAACATTGCCACCGCTGGTCAGCATTTGCTGGGCCTTCTAGATGACCTGACTGATCTCGAAGTGGTTGAGGCCGAAAACTTCAAACCCGCCGCTGATCTGATTGATCTGGCAGAAGGCGCGCGCAAAGCGGTATCCATTTTGGGCGAAAAAGCCCGCGATCACGGCATCAGCATCTCTATCCCCGATGAGCGAGCCTATGCTCCTGCCGTGGGAGAAATGCGGCGTGTCTTGCAGATTTTGCTTAACCTGCTGGGCAATGCGATCAATTATGCACCGCGCAATTCAGCGATCATCTTGAGCGTTGGATCGGATGCCAAAGGGCGTACAACCGTCAGCGTTAGCGACGAAGGGCCCGGTCTGTCCGACGATCAGCAATCGCGCGTGTTCCGCAAATTTGAGCGGCTCGGTCGTGATGGCGATGGAGGCTCTGGCCTTGGCCTGTATATCTCGCAACGTTTGGCATTGGCCATGAAAGGCGAATTGCGGATCGATAGCGAGGAGGGGAAGGGCGCCCGATTTACGCTCGCCCTTCCTCCCGGTAATTGATTAGCGGTTGCCCAACGGAACATAGTCGCGCTGGGTAGGTCCGGTGTACAATTGACGCGGACGACCGATGACCTGGCCTGGATCAGAGATCATTTCGTTCCACTGAGCTACCCAGCCAACTGTTCGCGCCAGGGCGAACAAAGCGGTAAACATGGTGGTTGGGAAACCGATCGAAGACAGGATGATGCCCGAATAGAAATCTACGTTCGGGAACAGTTTCTTCTCCCGGAAATAGTCATCATTCAGAGCCAGCTCTTCCAGACGGAGTGCGGTTTCGAACACAGGATCGTCAACCTTCAGCGCCTCGAACACTTCCTTCAGTGTCTGCTGCATAACAGTCGCCCGAGGATCGTAATTCTTATACACGCGGTGGCCAAAGCCCATCAGGCGGAACGGATCGTTCTTGTCCTTGGCCCGTTCGATGTAATGCGGGATGCGATCAGGCGATCCAATTTCTTGCAGCATGTTCAAGGCCGCTTCATTGGCGCCGCCATGCGCAGGACCCCACAAACATGCGATGCCCGCAGCGATACAGGCAAATGGGTTTGCACCCGAAGACCCTGCAAGACGCACGGTTGAGGTAGAGGCATTCTGTTCATGATCGGCATGAAGGATAAATATCCGGTCCATTGCCTTTTCAATCGCAGGGTGAACTTCGTATTCTTCAGCCGGCACACCAAAGGTCATACGCAGGAAATTACCTGTATAGCTGAGTGAATTGTCCGGCTGCATCATGGGCTGCCCGATGGAATATTTATAAGCCATCGCAGCAATAGTGGGCATCTTAGCGATCAAGCGGTGACTGCTGATCTTGCGATGCTCTGGGTCGGAAATGTCAGTGCTGTCATGGTAAAACGCAGACAATGCGCCAACCACACCGCACATGATGGCCATCGGGTGAGCATCACGACGAAAGCCCTGATAGAACTGGCGCAGCTGATCATGCAGCATTGTGTGGCGGGTGATGGTGTATGTAAAATCGTCCAATTCTTCATGGTTGGGCAATTCGCCATTCAGCAAGAGATAGGATGTTTCCATAAAGCTGGATTGTTCTGCCAACTGGCCGATCGGGTAACCGCGGTGCAGCAGTACGCCTTCGTTCCCATCGATATAGGTCAGTGCGCTTTCACAGCTTGCAGTGGATTTATAGCCGGGATCAAAAGTGAAGGCGCCGGTTTGGCCATACAGCTTGCGAATATCGATTACGTCAGGGCCAACGCTGCCCTCGAGTACGGGAAAGTTTTGTGTTTGCCCGCCAATATCGAGTGTTGCCTGCTTGTCCGCCAAGTGTAGTCTCCTAATAATCCAAACTGCTCAATCCGCAGATTGAGCATGCGCGCTGATACGCGCTAACGCTTCATCCCGTCCTAAAAGGACTAGAACATCGAAAATACCGGGCGATGTCGTCGTTCCGGTAAGGGCTGCGCGCAATGGCTGCGCGAGCTTGCCGAGGCCCAATTCCAGTTCCTCAGCGGTTGATTTTGTAGTGGCTTCGAGCGCCTCAATTGTCCAGCTATTTTCAGCCTCATAGCGCTGCAAAAGCTGGCCCAAACGCACTTTCGCATCATCATCGAGCAGTTTGGCGGCTTTTTCGGTCATTTCAAGGGGGCGCTGTCGGAACAAGAAGGCTGCTCCCTCGGCCAGTTCATGGGTGTTTTTTGCCCGTGTTTTCAGCACCGGCATGGCCCGTGCCAGCAAATCTGTGTCGATTTCAACAAGAACAGATTTGGCGACCAAGGGTGCGACAATCGCTGCCAATTCAGCATCATCAGTTTCACGAATGTAATAGCCGTTCAGATTTTCCAGCTTCTTGAGATCGAACCGGGAAGGACTTTTCCCGACACCTGTCAGACTGAAAAGTTCAATGGCTTCTGTGCGTGAAATTTCTTCACGGTCGCCATGGCCCCAGCCAAGGCGCAGGAGATAATTGAATAACGCCTCAGGCAGAATTCCCATTTCATCGCGGTAAGCCTCCACTCCCAAGGCACCGTGGCGCTTGGACAACTTGGCACCATCTGATCCATGGATCAGCGGAATATGCGCATATGTCGGCTCGGGCCAGTCACCCTCTATCGCCTGCATTGCATGATAAATGGGCAATTGGCGGAAGGCGTTGTTCAAGTGATCATCACCGCGGATGATATGGGTTACACCCATATCATGGTCGTCCACCACCGCGGCCAACATATAGGTCGGCGTGCCGTCAGCGCGCAGAATGATGTAATCATCCAGTTCTTCATTGCGGACAGAGACGCTGCCTTGGACCTCGTCTACAATGGTGGTTTCGCCGTCTTGCGGGGTTTTTAATCGAACAGTGAAGCGCGCATCCTCAGGAGCTTCTGACGGGTCTCGGTCCCGCCAGCGACCATCATACCGCATGGGTTGTTTGTTGGCGCGTTGTTCGGCGCGCATCAATTCAAGATCTTCCGGTGTCGCATAGCACCGATAGGCATAGCCCGCTTCTAGCAGCTTTGCGGCCACCTCAACATGCCGATCAGCCTGCCTGGACTGGAAAGTGGGAGCCTCATCATAGTCGAGCCCAAGCCAATCAAGCCCATCCAAGATGGCATCAATGGCTTCTTGGGTTGAGCGCTTTTTGTCTGTGTCCTCGATCCGCAACAAGGCTTTGCCGCCGTAATGGCGCGCGTACAGCCAATTAAACAGCGCCGTGCGCGCTCCGCCAATATGCAGAAAGCCGGTGGGCGAAGGGGCAAATCGGGTGACAATCATTTCACTCATTAAAACTCTTTCATCTGGCGGCATTTGCTTGCCATAGATCGCGGCGTCCTATCCAGTGCCCGGATGGTGACGGATAATCCTCCGCTGGTTCCAACCGAGAACACCACTAAAATGACCAATGCTGCAATGCAGCGCCCTTGGCGCAAGCCATGGCGCTTGTCCAGCATAGGTGGGTTGATCGAACAATTCCTTGCCGATGCAGGGTTTGATCGCGGTCCATGGTTGGTCATCGCTTTCGGGGCCGGCATTGTTGCCTGGTTTGGCCTCGGATCACCCTGGCAATGGGGTGGTGCCATCGTTAGCGGGCTGCTTGCTGCCTTGCTGGGATTGGCGATGGCGCAAGGTGGTAAGTCCAGGGCGCATGTGCGCAGCGCCTTGGTAGGCGTGGGCCTGTTCTTTGCTGCAGGCGTTACGATTATCTGGATCAGGTCAGACTATGTCGGTGCTGAAGCCATAGAGCGGCCTTCGGTGCAGTGGATTAATGGTTACGTGTTGGAGCGAGAGGACCAGCCCTCGCGCGATAGGTTGCGTCTGACGTTGGCGGTGCGCGACGCTGGCAGCGGAACCGCGCGCAAGATACGGGTCAACGTGCCGTTAGAGGCCGCTCAAGAAGGAATGCTGGAAGGCGCGGTGGTGCGCATGCGGGTAAGGTTGATGCCTCCCGCGCCGCCAATGCTACCCGGATCCTATAATTTTGCTCGTGCTGCATGGTTCCAAGGGCTGTCTGGCACAGGCAGTATGTTGGGTGAAGCAGAAGTGGTGGAGCCAGCCCAGGAAAGTGCAATCATTGCGCCCATACAGCGCAGACTTTCCGAGCATGTCCGCAGCAAGCTGGGTGGATCGGCTGGAGCCATCGCCGCAGCCTTTGCCAGTGGTGACAGGGGTGGGATCAGCGAGGCAGATGAAGATGCGATGCGCGATTCTGGACTCACCCATTTGCTCAGCATTAGCGGATTGCATGTCAGCGCCGTTATTGCGGCGGGCTATATCCTTGCTTTGAAGCTATTGGGTTTGTGGCCCGCGCTGGCACTGCGAATCCGCTTACCTGTGGCTGCGGCAACAGTCGGGGCCTTAGCGGGCATCGGCTACACTTTGCTAACAGGATCTGAAGTGCCAACCGTGAGGAGCTGCGCGGCGGCTTTGCTGGTGTTGATCGCCTTAACCTTGGGGCGGGAGGCGTTGTCAACACGGATGGTCGCGACCGCTGCCTTCGTGGTTCTGTTGGCTTGGCCTGAATCGATTGTTGGACCCAGCTTTCAATTGAGCTTTTCAGCGGTCTTGGTCATCGTCGCTCTGCACAACGCTGCGCCTATCCGAGCCTTTCTGGCGCCGCGCGAGGAAAGCTGGTTTGCAGTGCTGTCACGCCGCACCGCCATGCTGTTGCTAACCGGATTTGTGATCGAATGGGCTTTGATGCCTATCGTCCTGTTTCACTTTCACCGGGCGGGAATATATGGCGCGTTCGCTAATGTGATTGCCATTCCGCTGGTTACCTTCGTGTCGATGCCGCTCATCGCAATCGCATTGGCGCTCGACATTGTAGGATTGGGCGGTCCGTTTTGGTGGTTGGCTGGTCAATCGCTCGACCTCTTGATCGGCATTGCCCACACCACTGCATCACAACCCGGCGCGGTCAAGCTGATGCCGCAGATGGATGGATGGACCTTTGCCTGCTTTGTGCTGGGCGGATTGTGGTTGGCTTTGTGGAAAGGCCGAGCGCGGTTGCTGGGCTTGTTGTCAGCTGGCTTGGGCACCGCGATGCTCTTGGCTACTCCGGTGCCAGATGTTCTGATTTCGGGTGATGGCCGCCACGTGGGGATCGCCACACCAGAAGGGCACTTGTTGTCGCTGCGAGAGAGCCGGTCGAGCTATGCCAAGGACAATCTAACCGAGCTATCAGGGGTGACAAGCGAGCCGATCCCCATCGCACAATGGTCAGGCGCGCAATGCAGCGCTGAATTTTGCGTGATTGCGATTGATCGCGACGGCCGAAAATGGAGCCTGTTGATGGCCCGCAATCGTGAACTCATTGAAGAGAGGGCTTTAGCCGCTGCATGCGAGCAGGCTGATATTGTCGTGGCTGATCGTTGGTTGCCTGAATCCTGCAAACCAAAATGGCTAAAGGCAGATCGTAATTTGTTGGATAGCACAGGCGGACTGGCGCTGAACCTTGAAGCAGAGACAATCCAAACAGTTGCCGAACGTCAGGGTGAACATGGCTGGTGGCGCGGGGAAGAGCGATAGTGCCTAAAACTTCGCCGCGCACACCATGGAATTTGGCTCAATCGGACAATCGAAAAGCCCGGCTCTTAGCCGAAGCGTTAATCAGTGATAGCGACGCAGCAGGCCCGCAAGCTTACCTTGTACCTTCACTTCACCCGCATGATAGACCTGCGGTTCGTAAGCAGCATTGGCTGGATCAAGCCGCACATTGTCATGATCGCGGTGAAGATATTTAAGCGTCGCTTCTTCGTCATGGACAAGAGCAACAACAATCTCACCATCGCGAGCTGTGTCTGTGCGTTTTATCAAGGCGAAGTCGCCATCAAAAATACCAGCCTCCACCATAGAATCGCCGGACACTTCCAACGCATAATGTTCACCAGGCCCCAGCAATGCTGCTGGAACAGGCAGGCTGCTTTGACCTTCGAGCGCTTCAATCGGAGCGCCAGCAGCAATGCGGCCATGCAACGGTATATCTATAACGTCATTTGCAGGCTCTGGCGCGCTGGGTGCCTTGGTCGCTTGCGAGACGACATCATTGGCCGCAGGAGCTGCGCTGCGAGCCGCAGGCGTTGCATCTTCGGGCTGCTTGATGACTTCCAAAGCGCGTGCGCGATTAGGCAGACGCCGGATAAACCCGCGCTCTTCCAATGCAGAGATTAAGCGGTGGACGCCAGACTTGCTCTTGAGGTCGAGCGCATCTTTCATCTCTTCAAAAGAAGGTGAAATCCCAGTCTCTTCAAGACGGGTCTGGATAAACTGAATCAATTCGTGCTGCTTTGCCGTCAGCATAGCGAAGACTCCCTTTGAGGCCTTTTGTTCCGCGCACCCACAAGGTGAACGAATAAAGAACAATTAGGCAACGAAATTTACAGAGTCAAGCATTTCAGCCATTCTCTAACAGAAATACAGGAACGGGCTCGCCCGCCAGCACCTCGGCTGCGTGGGCAGGGCGATGCACTAGACAATTGGCCGTAGCCAACGCTCTCAATGCGCTGGAATCTTGAGAATCTCCAGGTTTCACGCTTTGACCATCCCAGATCGCCCGCAGAAATTCACGCCGAGAACCGATGCCAGGCAAGGTCTCTCCAGCAGGAATCAGGGCCATACGCGGCAGCGGGGCAGCGGCATTCATAGCTTTGCGCAGGGCGGGCAGCACAAACAGAAATGCTGTGACATAGCTCGACACGGGATTGCCGGGCAGGCCGAAGATCATTTGGTCGCCTCGCTTGCCAACCATCACCGGCTTTCCTGGCTTCATCGCGACTTTCCAAAAATCGAGATAGGCTCCCCACTTCTCTAGCGCTGGTTGCATCAGATCATGATCGCCGACAGAAGCACCGCCTGTCGTTACAAGAAAATCGGCCCCTTCAGCTTTTACCAAAGCTTCGGCCAGCGCGTATCGATCATCCGGAACAGGACCCAAGCGAATGACTTTGCATCCCAGACTACGCACCAGCGCGGCAATCATTGCCCCATTGCTGGCCGGAATTTGATGCGGCCCGCAGTTTGCGGGATCGGCCACCAATTCATCGCCGCTGTCCAGCACCGCCACTATCGGGCATTTTGCCACCGTTACAGTGGCGTGGCCTGCCGTAATGGCCAGCGCAATCTGTGCTGAGCCCATTGCCGTGCCATCGGGTAAAACCATATCGCCTGCGGCAAAATCAAACCCGGCGAAGCGGATATGTCGGCCCTGTGCTGGATAATCTTGGGCGCAGGTAATGTCTGGCCCATTGGCCTCGACATTCTCTTGGATCAATATGCGATCCGCGCCTGCTGGAACATGCGCGCCAGTAGAGATGCGCACCGCCTCACCGGAATTTACCACGCCACCATATGGAGTGCCCGCTCGGCTTTCGCCAACCAAGGTCCAAGGGCCTTTGGTTTCATCGGCAAACCCTATGGCATAGCCATCCATGGCAGAAAGATTGGCCGGTGGTTGCGTGCGCACAGCGAGCAAATCATTAACCAAATATCGGCCTTGGCTCTCCTCGACCGGAATTGTTTCGGAACCCATCGTTGAGACCAAAGAAAAAACACGCTCTTGCGCCTCTTCAAGGGCCAGCATGGGTTTCACACCGGTGCCGTCCAATGCCCGGATTTACCGCCCTTTTTCTCCAACAATCGCACCCCACCGATCACCATAGCCTTGTCCAGCGCCTTGGCCATGTCATAGATCGTCAGCAGAGCTGTTGATGCGGCGACCATAGCCTCCATCTCAACGCCGGTTTTCCCCGTAAGCGAGGCCGTGGCGGTTACTTCAACACCGGTATTGGTGAAGGCAAAATCGACATTGACTGCATCCAAGGCCAGTGGGTGGCACATGGGGATCAACTCGCCCGTCTTTTTTGCTGCCATGATCCCTGCAATGCGAGCTGTTCCCAGCACATCACCCTTGGGAGCGTCGCCTGCCTTGATGGCGGCCAAGGCCTGCGTACTCATAGCGATGTGACCCGCAGCAATTGCAAGGCGTTCGCTCGGCTGTTTGCTGCCGATATCGACCATACGGGCCGCGCCGCTTTCATCGACATGGGTTAAGTCGCTCATGATCTTGCTCATGGCTGCGGTAATGTTTCGGTGATGTCGGTTCCGGTCAAAAGCAGCCGGGTTGCCGTCGCAACATCATCGGCTCGCATCAGGCTTTCACCCACCAGGAATGTTCGAATGCCGCTCTTAGCTAAACGGTTGCAATCGGCATGATTGGCGATGCCGCTTTCACCGACCAGCAATGATCCTTCCGGTGCCATTCTGGACAGGCGCTCGGACACGCCAAGGTCCGTGACAAAGCGTTTTAGGTCGCGATTGTTGATCCCGATCAAGCGAGATTCTAAATTCGCAGCACGTTCCATTTCTGCTTCGTTATGAACCTCAACCAAGACATCCATGCCCAGCTCAATCGAGGCGGCCTCAATCTCGTGCATTTGGCCATCATCCAAAGCAGCGGCGATGATCAAAATAGCATCGGCTCCGATGGATCTGGCCTCGGCCACCTGCCATGGATCGACCATGAAATCCTTGCGTAAAACAGGCAAGTCACAAGACGCGCGTGCGGCGATCAGAAACTGCTCATGCCCCTGAAAATAGGGCGCATCAGTCAAGACCGAAAGGCATGTTGCGCCTCCGGCTTGATAATCACGGGCATGGGCCGCTGGACGAAAATCGGGCCGGATGAGCCCTTTGGAAGGTGATGCCTTCTTTATCTCTGCGATCAGGCCGAAACCGGTATTCGAAGCCGTGCGCAATGCAGCCTCAAACTGCCTTGGGGCACCTTGATCAGCAGCCTTGGAGGCGAGTTCAGCCAATGAAGTAATCGCTTTGCGTTCAGCGACTTCGATGCGTTTATTAGCGCAGATTTCATCCAGCTTGTTCATCGCTGTAATCTCAACTCATTGTTCATTTGGCGAGCTCGATCCAGCGCGCCAACAAATCGCGCGCTCTGCCGGAATCGATGGCGTCTGCCGCCAAGGCGATCCGGTCATGCCAATCATTGCCCTTGTCAGCCACCAACAGCGACCCGGCAGCATTGAACAGCACGGCATCGCGATATGGGCCGGGCGTACCCATCAACAAAGCCTTCAACGCAGCAGCATTGTACTTTGCATCATCGCCTCTGATGGCTTCCACTGGTGCATACGGCAGTCCAGCCATATCGGCAGAAATGCGCATCATCTGGAATGCATTGCCGCGCACATCAGCCACTTCATTGCCGCCCGCCAGGCTGAGTTCGTCCAACCCTTCGTCGCCAGAGATAATCAGGGAACGACCGGTTCCCAGTTTAGCCATTGCGCCTGCATAAATTGGGACATAGGCTGGGCGAGCGATGCCGATCAGCTGGCTGGAGACGCGTGCGGGATTGGACAATGGCCCCATCAAATTGAAGATGGTGCGCCGACCAATACGCTGCCGAATGGGGTGTATGCGGCCCATTGCCGGATGGTGATTTTTGGCAAAAAGGAAGCATATCCCGACTTCTGCCAAAGTCTTTTCTGCTGTTTGACCTGCGGCATCCATATCCAGCCCGAGCGCCTCCAATGTATCTGCTGCGCCAGCCTTGGACGATGCAGCGCGATTTCCATGCTTGGCCACAGGAACTCCGCAGGCCGCGACAACCAGGCTGACGGCAGTGGAGACATTGAGCGTATGGTACCCGTCGCCGCCAGTCCCGCACACATCAATTGCATCAGCAGGGGCTTCAATCGGGATCAATCTGGCCCTCAACGCTCGAGCCGCACCAGCGATTTCGTCGGACGTTTCTCCGCGATCTGACAGTGCGATCAGGAAGCGTTCGATTTCCTCTTCGCTTGTCTCTCCATCAAGCAATCGCCCGAAGGCTGTTTCGGCCTCCTGCTCGCTCAACCGCACATCGCCATAAGGTAGGCTGCTCATGCTGATTGCTCCGTCTTCAGGCCGCATAGGGAAAGGAAGTTGGCGAGCAATGCATGACCATGCTGAGTGGCAATGCTCTCCGGGTGAAACTGTACACCGTGGATGGGCAAATCGCGGTGTCGGAAACCCATGGTATAGCCATCATCAGATGTCGCATTGATCAGCAAATCTGAAGGTTGATTTTGCACCACCAGACTGTGATATCGAGTCGCTTGGAAAGGGGAGGGCAAATCGGCAAAAACGCCTGTTCCATCATGCGTTACAGGGCTGGTTTTGCCATGCATCAAGCCACCTTGTTCAACCGTGCCACCAAAATGTTGGCCGATGGATTGATGACCCAAACACACGCCCAGCAACGGCTTTGCCGAATCTGCACAAGCTGCCACCAAGTCAAGGCTGATGCCGGCTTGGTTGGGGGCGCAGGGACCGGGCGAGATGAGAAATCCTGACGCTCCGGTTGACAATGCCTGCTGCGCGGTCAGCGCATCATTACGCTCAACCCGAACTTCTGCGCCCAGTTCCATCAGATAATGGACCAGGTTGAAAGTGAAGCTATCGTAATTGTCGATCACCAAGATCATGCTCAGCCACCCTCGGAATTTTCGACAAGGATCATCGGGCCAATCGCACCACGATTATCAAGCCGGTTTTGCGCAGGATCCCACAAAGCCGAAATATTGCCATCGAGATACAAGGCGTTGGGTGTTTTCACCTCGTCCCGGAAAAAGCGCGCCAATTGGCCAAAGCTGAGCGGTGTTTCAGAGATAACGAAATGGGCCTTGCCCTCGCTATCAACGCCTACGCCATTGCGGATCACTTTCGATGGACCATTTTCCTGAATTTCAGGGTGCATTTCGCCGTTAATGACCAGCATAGGGCCAGACTGCATGCCAAATGTTGGACGTGCGCTGACAGTCGAGTAAAACGCATCAGCGGTCTTGATCTGCCAATTGTTGCCCGTGCCGTAAAACACGCCATTGGGTTTGAGGTAGAAATTGCCTTGCCCCTCTTCGCGATCAAGCTCGGCCAGACGGTCGCCTGATTCAACGTAGTAACCCATGGGAAGCCCATCAGGATCAAACATGCCGCCATTCATGGCAAATGCAATGTCCTGCCCTTGTTCTGCATCTGACAAAGCTGTGAGCGATCCATAAGGCTGATCGTCATTGTTGGAGTGCGCGGTTGCGATCCGATGTTTGGCGGGATCGGCCACGCAATGGGTCAGAACGATCTCTTCAAAATCGGTCATGCTACAGGCAGAGCTGGCAGATGTCTGAGCAGCGTCTCCCGATTCAACCGTATCATCTCCGGCTATCTGGGTGCCTTGCGACCCGCTGATATCAATGCGAGTAACCGCTTGCCCGGCCGGTTCTTGCTGACATGCAGTCAGAGGAACGATCAGCACAATTGCGGCGAGGGATACGATCTGCTTCACTGTCCAAATCCTGCTTCATCGGCAATGCGTGCCGCTTCTTGGGCGGCTGAGATTAATGCTCCGGCTTTGGCCTTACACTCAGCCAATTCATAGTCGGGGTCGCTGTCGGCAACGATACCGGCTCCGGCCTGAACATGCATGGTGCCGTCTTTGACCACGGCGGTTCGCAACACAATACAGCTGTCCACTGAACCATCAGGAGAGAAATAGCCAACTCCGCCAGCATAAGCACCCCGCGTTTCGGGTTCCAGTTCGGCGATTATCTCGCACGCCCTGATCTTAGGCGCGCCACTGACGGTTCCAGCAGGGAAGCCCGCAAACAAGGCGTCGAGCGCGTCTTTGCTGGCGTCCAACTGCCCAATCACATTGCTGACAATGTGCATGACATGGCTGTAGCGTTCGACGGTGTAACTGTCGGTCACCTTAATGCTTGCACGCTCAGCGACGCGGCCAACATCGTTGCGGCCCAAATCCAACAGCATCAAATGTTCGGCTCGTTCTTTGGGGTCTTCCAACAGGGTAATTTCATTCGCTCGGTCAGCGGCGGCATCTTCTCCGCGTGGCCGTGTCCCGGCAATCGGGCGGATGGTCACTTCACCATCACGCACCCGCACCAATATTTCGGGACTGGAGCCAACCACGGCAAAGCCGGGCAGGTCTAGGAAATAGAGGAAGGGCGAGGGATTGACCCTGCGCAAGGCGCGATAAAGATTGAGCGGCGGCAACGGAAATGGGCAGGTAAAGCGCTGGGCTAGCACCACTTGGAATATGTCGCCCGCCGTTATGTAATCCTTGGCCGAAGCGACCATCGCCTTGTAATCATCGCTGGCAATCACGGGCTCTAGCGCCATTTCAGGCAATGTATGGCTTTCAAACGGAGCGGGCTGCGATTGAGCGAGCATGCTCAAACTGGCATCGATCCGTTCACCAGCGCGTTCAATCGCGCCGTGGCAATCATCAGCCGACCAAATAGGCGCAACGCAAAACAATTCGTTGGTAAGCCCGTCGAACACCATAATCAGGGTAGGGCGTACAAACAGCATGTCGGGCAGGGCAAGCTCGCTCTGCGGTGCACGCGGAAGCTCTTCTACCAACCCAATTGTCTCATAGCCGAAGTAGCCGACCAAACAGGCCAGTGCAGGGGGCAATGCCTCGGGCACATCGATCCTGCATGACGCCGCTAATGCTCGTAGCTCATCCAATGCACCGCCTTCGCAATCTACAAAGGCATCGCGATCAAGGCGCCAATTGTGGTTGATAGCCGCCTTTGCGCCAGAACCACGGAATACCAAGTCCGGGTCAAGCCCCAGCAAGCTGTATCGTCCTCTGACTTCTCCACCCTCGACCGATTCTAACAAGAAATCGCCGCGTCCTGGCTCGATCAGTTTTACCGCAGCGCCGACCGGCGTTTGTGTGTCTGCGATAACTTTGCGCCAAACAAGCGCAGGCTTACCAGCACGCAAATTGCGCGCGGCCCCTTCCGCATTTTCTGGCAATCGAGCGTTGGTCAGCTCCGCCTCCGTCAGCTTTCGCCAAGCAGCAGCTTGCGCACCGCTTCGATTGCTGCTTCGTTCCGTTCAACACCCAATTCAAGGCGCATCGCTGCGGTCATTTGATCGGCATATTCATTGGCCAAAGCGCTCTGAAGCTGCTGTTGCGCTGCGGCAATGACTGGGTCATCACTCGCAACATCGTCGGTCGAAATGTCATCCAGATCGACAATGAACCAGCCCAAATTATTGGTGGCTTCCAGACGCTTCACAGTGCCTTCCGCCATGCTGAACATCAGCACCAATGGGGGAGGTATCTGCTGGTTCTGATTGGTGACCAGATCTTGCCGATTAAGGTCGACGGGTTGGGCCTGAGGAAGGTTTGCTTCTTCTGCTTCAATCGCAGCATTTAACGTGCTGTCCTGTCCCATGCGGGTCATGATCCGATCGCTGGCATCCTTTGCCAAGCGTGACCCTTCGGACAAGCGCCAAGCGACGGTGACTTGATCCTTGATTTCATCCAGTGGAGCGGTCGCTGACAGTGCAATGTCGGATGCTTCAAAGATCAGGAAGTTCACGCCCGGGATAACTTCTGCAAGTTGAGGTTGGCCTTCTTCCATCTGAAATGCCGTTTCCAAAACAGCCTGCAATTGAGGCGGAATACCGCGGCTTGGATCATCATAGACCCGGCCATCAGCCGTCAATGCAGGCGTAGAAGCGATGGTTATGCCCAAGCCCTCTGCTACTTCGCCAAGCGGCGTGCCGCCGTCGATCTGCTCTTCAACTCTTGCGCTCAGATCTGACAGTGCAGCCACGCGGTTTTCATTGGTCAATTGCTCACGAATAGCAGGCGTCGCCGCCGCTAAGCTGCGCGCAGCAATTGTACTGACATCATCAATGCGGACCAAATGCCAACCCAGCGGGCCGCGACGAGATTCCGCAATCGTCCCTTCAGCAGCAGAAAACACCGCATCGGCCACATCATTATTGGCGTTGCTTACATAGTCTTCACGCTCAACCGGACCAATGCTGGTTGTGCTGAATCCAGCTTCTCGAGCAACACTGGCGAATGACGCACCGCCGTTGATGCGATCACGCAGAGCGTTGGCACCAGCTTGGGTTGGTACAATCAATTGCGTCAGAGTGCGTGTTTCACTGGCTGCATATTGTTCGGCATCGCTTTCATATCGCGCTGCAATTTCCTCGGCGGTAGGATCCAATCGGCTATCGATGCTTCCAATGCCAAAGCTGGCATATCGGATAACCCGGCGTTCTGGGCGTATATAGCGATCTTGATTGGCATCAAAGAAGGCACCCAATTGTTCCTCTGTTGGATCACCCTCGGGGGCAAAGGACGCGCTCGGGATGAAGGCAAAAGCTCCCTGCCGACGCTCTTTGAGCAATGACGCATAGCGCATAGCGAATTTCTGAGGGAAGTTTGCACCAGCCAGGGCTGGGTTCAAAACTTGTTCTGCAAGCAGGCTTATGCCGAAATCTTCGCGCACCAATGCATCGGTCAAATTCCGCTGTTGCAGCGCCGCTTGATAAACATCTTGCGAGAAGTTTCCGTCTGGGCCTTGGAACCCTTGGATGGACAGAATTTCGCTATTTACCAGATTGTCGCCAGCGCGCAGTCCATATTTCTGTGCAAAGCCGCCAATCGCAAATCGATCGATCATCTGGTCCAGCACTTCTTCCAATCCACCTTGCTCAATAAATGCGGGCAAGGTTATGGTTGGATTATCGCGTCGGATCTGATCCACCGCGGATGTGGTGGCCCTGCTAAACTCGCCTGCATCGATGCGTTGATCGCCAACCACGGCGACACGGTCCCCGCCAGCAATACCGCCAAATGTAGCGTTTCCAGCGAGGTCACCGCTGGCAAAAGCAAAGGCAATAAGGCCCAGAAATGCCAATGTAAGTCCAAGCCCTATCTTTGACTTGAAGAAGTTACGCATGAACGTGATCATGAAATCGTCTATTCCTGATGTTGGCTGGCTAGTCACTGTCCTGAGCAAATGTTGCCCATTCCAAGCCGCAGCTCAAAGCAATTGTTCTGGCGAGGGCTGTATATATCCTGCGACCTTGCCGCAACAGGTCTCCACGTGTTTTGACTGTATTGTCCCAGTCGGCTAGCCGACGCCGCCGCACACCCCATATAGGGAGTGAGCCAGATTCGTTTCGTTATCAGGAAAAATACATGCCTCAGCGGCCCTACATCGTCGGCAATTGGAAAATGAACGGTACGCGCGCCATGTTGTCCGAGGCTCGGGCGATAGATCGTGCTGCGCAGCGCCTTATGAAAGTGGAGGTTGCTGTCGCGCCTCCCTATACACTGCTGCACGCGGTCCACCGCGAGGCAGCGCAGATTGCTGTCGGAGCTCAGGATTGCCATCCGGGCCAAGAAGGTGCGCATACTGGTGATATCTCAGCCGGCATGTTGGCTGATGCTGGCGCCAAATTTGTAATTTTGGGGCACAGTGAGCGTCGCGAATCGCACGCCGAGAGCAATTCTTGTGTTCAGGAAAAGGCCCTAGCAGCGCTGGATGCAGGGATGCGCATCATCATGTGCTGTGGAGAAGCCGACAAAATTCGCCAGTCGGGCAAAGCAGAAGACTTCGTGATTCAGCAATTGCGCGAATCTTTGCCCACTTTGGAGAATGCTGCCGAAAATTTGACTGTAGCGTATGAACCCATTTGGGCCATCGGTACTGGCAATAGCGCAACTGTCGGCGATGTTTCCGCCATGCACACGGCCATCCGCGCTCTGTTGGTAGAGCTTTATGGCGTAGAAGAAGGGGCAGAGGTTCGCATTCTTTATGGTGGCTCGGTTAATCCTGAGAATGCACGCGAGCTTTTGAGCGCTGACGAAGTGGGTGGTGCGTTGGTTGGCGGGGCCAGCCTTACTGCTGACAGTTTCATGGGAATTGCCTTGGCTGCTGCTGAAATTCAGGACAGCTGATCCTAATCGACTGGATTAGATTGGGCACGCCGCTCGGTTCAATCGGTCCAAACGCCTTGCCGAAACAGTTTAGCATCCCTAAATGCCCGTCACATTGCAATTGAGTTGAGTTCTATGTCGCTTTTTCTGTTTCTGACTGTCCTTCAGGCTATCGTTGCCGCCGCTCTTGTGGGCGTGATCCTTATGCAACGCTCTGAAGGCGGCGGTTTGGGCATTGGCGGCAGCCCAGGCGGCGTTATGGGCGCTCGCGGTGCGGCAGACTTTTTGACCCGCGCCACGAAATGGCTGGCGGTGGTTTTTGTTGCCCTGTCGATTGCACTTGCTGCTGTTGCGGTGAAAACGACCGGAACTGACGAGATTTCATCAACTCTGGATCGCAATGTTGCATCAGAGGCGCCGATCGATCCTTTGGCGATTGATCCTTTGACGGGCGCTCCAGCGCAAACCGCACCTGAAACCAATGATGATCCGTTGGCTGACGTTACTCAGTAAGCTTTTTTTCGACAGTTCTGTGGATTGCGTCATGACAATGATGCCATTTCGCTTGGCCGAATCCAATTAGGGGCTTAAGGCTCAACTCCCATGGCGCGGTACATATTTATCACCGGCGGCGTGGTCTCCTCGCTCGGCAAAGGCCTTATGGCAGCGAGCCTCGCGGCTCTATTGCAGGCGCGGGGCTATAAAGTCCGCATTCGCAAGTTTGATCCCTATCTCAATGTCGATCCGGGCACGATGAGTCCGTATCAACACGGCGAAGTTTACGTCACCGATGATGGGGCGGAAACCGATCTTGATTTGGGTCACTACGAGCGCTTTACAGGCGTTTCTGCCAAGCAGAGCGACAATGTGACCAGCGGTCGTATTTATCGCGACATAATTACGCGGGAGCGGCGAGGCGACTATCTGGGGGCTACTGTTCAGGTGATCCCGCATGTGACCGATGCGATCAAAGAATTTGCTTTGGCTGATGTCGATGATCTGGATTTTGTCCTGTGCGAGATTGGCGGCACAGTTGGCGATATCGAATCTTTGCCCTTTATGGAGGCCATCAGGCAGCTTCGTAACGAGCTTGAACCGCTGCAAACGCTCAGTGTTCACGTAACTTTGGTGCCCTATATCGCGGCCGCTGGGGAATTGAAGACCAAGCCCACGCAGCACTCTGTGCGGGAATTGGCCTCTTTGGGCATCAAGCCCGATGTTCTGCTGTGCCGCAGCGAGCACGAATTGCCGGCCAGTGACCGGCGCAAGATCTCGCAATTCTGTAACGTCCGGGTTGAGGCCGTTATTCAGGCGCTTGATGCGCCATCGATTTACTCAGTCCCGCTGCAATACCACCGTGAGGGCCTCGACAGCGAAGTTCTGCGCGGCTTTGGCATCACCGACGCGCCTGAGCCTGATTTGTCGCGCTGGGATGATGTCACCGACCGTTATTTCAACCCTGAAGGTGAGGTGACGATTGGCGTGGTTGGCAAATATGTCGGCCTCCAAGATGCTTACAAATCGCTCAATGAAGCGCTGGTCCATGGCGGGATGGCTAACCGTGTGAAGGTCAATTTGCGCTGGATTGATGCCGAGGTCTTCGAAGGCGAAGATAGCGACATCGTGGCCCAGCTTGAACCTCTGCACGGCATTCTGGTGCCCGGTGGCTTTGGCGAACGTGGTGCAGAGGGCAAGATTGCTAGTGTTCGGTTTGCGCGAGAACATAAGGTGCCGTTCTTTGGTATCTGCCTGGGTATGCAAATGGCTTGTATCGAAGGCGCGCGCGCTGCTGGTATTGAGGGCGCATCTTCCACAGAATTTGGCGAGGCAAGCGAACCCGTCGTCGGGATCATCTCTGAATGGATGACTGAAGAAGGTCTGCAAACCCGCGAAGCAGGCGGCGACCTGGGCGGGACCATGCGACTTGGTGCCTATGACGCAAAATTGGGCGCCAACAGCCATGTGTCGCAGATATATGGTGGTGAGACGACGATCTCTGAACGCCACCGTCACCGTTATGAAGTGAACTCGGCTTACCGAGAGAGCTTGGAAGGTCAGGGACTGGTTTTCTCTGGCATGTCACCCGACGGCCTGCTTCCCGAGATTGTAGAACGGCCTGATCATCCATGGTTTGTTGGCGTACAGTTCCACCCGGAACTGAAGTCAAAGCCATTTGATCCACATCCTTTGTTCGCCGGATTCGTTGCTGCGGCGGTGAAGCAATCGCGCCTAGTATAGTGACGCTTTTAAACAATTTTGTCCCGAGACGGAGCGATTGTGTCGTTTAGTTACAAATTTGACAGAATTATCTTGCGTAATCAAAGCAGTTGACCCTAGGTCTCGGCTCGGGTCCTAACTCCGTTGGGGCAAAATGCGGTTACCAACAAGTTGTTGGATTGGCTGAAAAGCCAGTTCGCGAAAGCTTGGCCCGGATTTGACCGTCTTCTGCGACCCGGACGGTGGGATCCGGTCAAGGCGGCGAGTACGTCGCGGGGGCGAGCCTAACGGTTCGCCCCCACTTGATTCTCAAGTTAGTCTGTTCTTGAAGTGCTTAGGCAGCTGCAGTGCTGTCGTCTGACGTGTCGCCTGATGGCACCGCTTCCAATTTAGTACCGCCATTTACGGCGATCTTCTTGGGCTTCATTGCCTCTGGCACTTCGCGCAACAGATCGATGGTAAGCAATCCGTCAGCCAACCCTGCGTTCTCCACGCGGACGTAGTCTGCCAGTTCGAAACGGCGTTCAAAACCGCGATTGGCAATACCGACATGCAACATGTCTACTGTAACGCCATCTTCATCGCGTTTGCGTCCCAAGATGGTGAGCAAGTTTTGTTGCGCGGTTATATCGAGGTCTTCGGGCCGGAAACCCGCGACAGCCAGCGTGATGCGGTAATTCTCATCACCACGGCGCTCGATATTAAAAGGGGGGTAATTATCGCCCGAAGCATTGCGGCCTTGGCCCTCGAGAAGGTCAAAGAGATGATCGAAACCAACGGTCGTGCGGCGATAAGGGGTAAAATCAAGTCGTGACATTTAACAAATCCTCTGTTGAGCAATCTGATATATGATGGACCTGCACAAAGCAGCATCCGGCTAAGCGCTGCAGGATCCCATTGCGGCAATCCCGAGCATTCCCTAGATAGTAATCGTAATTTCCGCTTTCAAGACATTCACGGCGGGGCGATACAGACGCAAATTCAAGGATTTAAAATGGCCTCTCCAAAAGTAGACATTTACACCAAATTCGGTTGCGGCTTTTGCTATCGCGCCAAGAGTTTGTTGGAGAATAAGGGGGTCGAGTTTGAAGAGTTTGACATAACCATGGGCGGGCCAAAGCGCGACAAAATGATGGAACGCGCACCTGGTGCCCGGACAGTGCCGCAAATCTTCATAGGCGATACCCATGTTGGCGGATCAGACGAACTGGCCGCGCTGGAATCTTCCGGCAAGCTCGACGCATTGTTGGCTGGCTAACGCATGCGTATCGCGATCCTTCAGATGACCAGCGGCGTTGACCCTGCTGCCAATGCTGAGGTCATCGTTGATGCAATCGCTAGGGCAAAGAGGGGCGGGGCGCAGATGCTGTTTACCCCCGAAATGGCAGGCATGCTGGATCGGGACCGCAAACGTGCGGCAGAAAAGATATCCTTCCAGGATCAGGACCATGTCTTGAGTGCTGTTCAAAGCGCTGCTCGCGAGAATGGCATTTGCGTTGCGCTTGGATCATTGCCCTTACAGCAAGGCAATGATGATCGGTGGGTCAATCGTAGCTTTGTGATTGATGCGTCCGGAGATTTGGCTGGTCATTACGACAAAATGCATATGTTCGACGTTGCATTGTCAACGGGTGAAACTTGGCGCGAATCCTCCGCTTATGCACCTGGTGACAAAGTCGTGACCGTCGAAGACACTCCTCTGGGAAAATTGGGGTTGGCGGTGTGTTACGACATGCGCTTCCCAGCCTTGTTTGAGTCATTGGGACGGGCGCAATGTGATGCGATTTCCATCCCGGCAGCATTCACCGTTCCCACAGGCCGCGATCATTGGCATGTCCTGCTGCGTGCCAGAGCGATTGAGGCTAGCGCCTTTGTGATTGCCGCTGCGCAAGTGGGCCACCATGAAGATGGGCGCGAAACCTATGGCCATTCTTTGGTGGTCGATCCGTGGGGTGATATTGTGCTGGATATGGGCGGCGAAAAAGCTGGCCTTGCCTTTTGTGAGCTTGATCTGGACAAGATCGCACAGGTCAGAAGGCAATTGCCCAGCCTTGCCAATCGTCGCTCAATGCCCAATTAGGCCGCTTCATGATTGTGTATGATCTTTCTTGTCAGGACGGCCACCGCTTTGAAGGCTGGTTTGGGTCTTCAGGCGACTTCGCTAAACAACTCGAACAAGGGTTGGTTTCCTGTCCACATTGCGGGTCGGGCGACGTGCAGAAAGAACCAATGGCACCCGCGGTTCCCACAAAGGGTAATGCGCGTAGGAACGAAGTATCGGCTGTGAGTGCAAGCGCTCAGCCTGTCTCTAACGAGCCTATGCCTGCAGAAATTCAAAAAGCGCTGGCAGAACTCGCTAAAGCGCAGAAGAAGGCTTTGAAACAGAGCACTTGGGTGGGCGATAAATTTGCCGAAAAATCACGTGAAATGCATTATGGCGAAGCTGATGAGAAACCCATTCATGGTCAGGCCAGCCCTGAACAGGCCAAAGATTTGATCGACGAAGGCATTGCCGTTGCTCCGCTGCCGTTTCCGATTGCCCCACCCGACAAATTGAACTGATTGCAACCATAGGCCGGTCTGACTAAACCGACGGTGCGCGCCCGTAGCTCAGTTGGATAGAGCACCAGATTCCTAATCTGGGGGCCACAGGTTCGAATCCTGTCGGGCGCACCAACCTTACTTGTCGATAGAGCTAAGCTTAATCGCTGATTTCAGCACCCAAGGGTACGCCCTGTTTGAAAGTGTGCGTGACATAGGGGAAGGGTATCTCGATCCCGGCGTCATCCAGTGCAGCCTTGATTGCCCTCACGACCTTGTCTTTACTTTCCCATCCAGCGCGGGCGCTTGAACCAGCCCACCAGCGCACCAGAAAATCAACCGAACTTGAATTGAATTCATGGGCAAACACATCGACGCCCCTGTCGGTATCGACCGCCTCAAGCTTTTCAACGGCCTCATGAATGATTTTGGCTGCCTGATCCAAATCGCTATCGTATGAAACGCCAATGACCACGCTGTGGCGGCGCTGGGGTTGATCTGTGATGATCTCAACCGGATTTTTGAACAAGATTGAATTGGGCACCACCGTCAATTCGCCCGAATTTTTACGGACATGCGTTTCGCGCAGATTGATATGCTCAACTTTGCCTTCGACGCCTTCACACTCGATCAAATCACCAATGCGCATTTTCTTGCGCATCATGATCAAAATGCCTGCGAAGAAGTTTTCAAAGATGTCCTGAAATGCGAACCCTATCGCGACCACACCGATACCAAGGCCGGCCACCATGCTGGAGAAGGTAAGACCGGGGAACAGAATGATTGCTGCCAAAAACAAGCCAACCAGCCAAACAGCCAGCTTCACCAGAGTCTCGATCAAATTTCGCAGCGAGGGCCGCAATTCGGCTTTGCCAATTAGCTTGGCTGCGATTTTGGCCGCGAAACTAGCGATGATTCCAGTGATCATCAGCAATATCATGGCGATGATGATCCCGAGAAGCGCATCGGCAATCCCATAAATCATGTTATCGATCTGGTTGTTGATCCTGTTGAAGAACATCGCTCTTTAATCCTTCAGTGATGGGTCGACCGATTGAATTATGCCTGCTGGATAGACTGCATTATTTGCAAACTTCCAGATTAATCTATCAAGTTGATCAGTAGACAGAATTCAACCTATTGGGCAAGCACGACGGCAACGGGCGCTTTGCCCGAATCAGCTTTGAAGGTCATTGGCTCCATGCAAGAATCTGACGAAATCACGGAAATTCGGCGTGCTGTCCGCGCTTTGTGTGACGAGTTTCCCGGTGAGTATTGGCGCGATGCGGATCGTGATCGGGAATATCCGGCGGAATTTGTCGATGCATTGACTAAGTCCGGCTTCTTGGCTGCGCTGATCCCAGAAGAGTTTGGCGGCAGCGGTTTAAAACTGGATGCAGCTGCAGCAATTATGGAAGAGATTCAGGCCTCGGGCTGCAATGGCGGCGCTGCGCATGCTCAAATGTACATCATGAACACATTGCTGCGGTATGGCAGCGACGCGCAAAAGGCAGAGTATCTGCCCAAGATCGCCAGCGGGGATCTCAGGCTGCAAGCCTTCGGCGTGTCAGAGCCGACCAGCGGTACCGATACGCTGTCTTTGAAAACACGCGCAGTGCGTGATGGCGAAGACTATGTCGTGAACGGGCAAAAGATTTGGACCAGCAGGGCGGAACATTCCGATCTGATGTTGTTGCTGGCCAGAACCACTCCGCGCGAAGAGGTTGAGAAGAAGACCGATGGTCTGTCGATATTCTTGGTTGATATGCGCGAAGTTGCAGGCGAAAATTCAACCCGCGGCGGAATGACGATCAAGCCCATCCGCACTATGATGAACCATTCCTCATGTGAAGTCTTTTTCGATGACATGCGCATTCCGGCCAGTTCATTGATTGGCGAGGAAGGGAAAGGCTTCCGCTACATACTGTCGGGCATGAATGCAGAGCGTGTGTTGATCGCTGCCGAATGCATTGGCGATGCCAAATGGTTCATCGAGAAAGCCAGTGGATACGCCAAGGAACGACAGGTCTTTAACAGGCCGATTGGCCAAAACCAGGGTATACAATTCCCCATCGCCAAATCTTACGCGCAGATGCGGGCTGCAGAGCTGATGGTCTATCATGCTGCTGAAGTTTATGATCAAGGCGGCAATGCCGGCGAAGAAGCCAATATGGCCAAGCTGTTGGCATCAGAAGCTAGCTGGGCAGCAGCGGATATGTGCGTGCAAACCTTCGGAGGGTTTGGCTTTGCCGAAGAATATGATGTTGAACGCAAATTCCGAGAGGCGCGGCTCTATACAGTCGCCCCTATCTCTACCAATTTGATCCTGTCGTATTTATCTGAACATATACTCGGTCTGCCGCGCTCTTACTGAGTTTTGGCACAAAGTTCTTGAAACAAACCACTAACTATGATTCTGTAGCTTTGTGGAGCGGAAGGGACTCATCCAAAAACTGCCTAGGGAGCAGGTTAAGCAAGGCGCAGCATTGTTGGGCCTGCTGGGCTTAACCGTGCTTGCCATCGCTGGACCGACCGGTTTGTTGGTGTGGAGCGAAAAGGCGACAGCCCTTGAGCAGCGCGAGGCGCAGATTGCAGTCCTGACAAAGCAGCGCGACGAGCTGAAGAACCGCGTGACGCTGTTAGATCCGAACAATGCAGACCCCGACATGGTCGGCGAAGAATTGCGCCGTAATTTGAATGTCGTCCACCCAGACGAAGTTGTTCTGGAACTCCCCGAAACCGAAAAGTGACTTGTTGGGCCAATTGGTCCAAAACCTGAATTGATCACGCTGGCTCGAAAACCCATTTCTATCTCAAAGATTTCGTATGCAGGGCTCGTGCTGACGTTGCGAAACCTATGCGCTTGAGCTTATAGACAATTTGCCCGCTCATATTTGCGCGGGCGCAGCAATTTGAGGAAACTAGCTTTGGCCCAATCGCCCAAAAAGCCTGCAAAGTCGCGGAAAACATCACCTGCAAAGTCAGCCCAAAGCGAGGCTGATTTTGCCCTGCATTCGCTGCAAGATGCACATGCGAAAAGCCCGCGTTATGATGCGAGCGAAGACGAGATGATGCAGTTCTATGAGCAGATGCTGCTCATTCGCCGGTTCGAGGAAAAGGCTGGCCAGCTGTATGGATTGGGTTTGATTGGTGGCTTCTGCCATCTTTATATCGGACAAGAAGCTGTCGCGATTGGTTTGCAAAGTGCGCTCGACAGTGATCGGGATAGCGTAATCACCGGCTATCGCGACCACGGACACATGTTGGCCTATGGGATTGATCCTAATGTCATCATGGCAGAGCTGACTGGTCGCCAGGCGGGCATTTCCAAGGGCAAGGGCGGGTCGATGCATATGTTCTCGACCGAGCATAAATTTTACGGTGGCCACGGGATCGTGGGCGCGCAAGTTTCTCTTGGAGGTGGATTGGCGCTCTCTCATAAATACAAAGACGACGGCGGGTTGTGCTTGGCGTACTTTGGTGACGGCGCTGCCAATCAAGGCCAGGTCTATGAGACTTTTAACATGGCCGCCTTGTGGAAATTGCCAATCGTGTTTGTGATTGAAAACAATGGTTATGCGATGGGGACAGCGGTTAAACGCGGGTCGGCAGAAACTGAATTTCACCGTCGCGGCACGGCGTTTCGCATTCCCGGCATGGATGTAAACGGCATGGACGTTCTTGAAGTTCGCAACGCGGCTGAACTCGCATTCGAACATGTCCGCAGCGGGCAAGGGCCTGTTCTGATGGAATTGAACACTTATCGCTATCGCGGGCACTCGATGTCGGACCCGGCGAAATATCGCAGCCGCGAAGAAGTGCAGGAAAAGCGCGATCATCACGATCCTATCGAAGGTTTGAAAAAGACTCTGATCGATGGTGGCAAGAACGAGGCCGATCTTAAGGCCATCGACAAGGCTATTCGTGCGCGAGTAGCCGAAGCAGCGGACTTTGCCGAAAGCTCGCCTGAACCGGAGCCCAAAGAGCTCTACACCGATGTTCTGGTGGAGAATTACTGATGGCCATCGAACTGAAAATGCCGGCGCTTTCTCCGACCATGGAAGAAGGCACATTGGCCAAATGGCTTAAGCAAGAAGGCGACACTGTTCAGCCGGGTGACGTTATTGCCGAGATTGAAACCGATAAGGCGACGATGGAGTTTGAAGCCATCGATGAAGGCGCGATGGGCAAGATCATGGTCGAAGAAGGCACTGAAAATGTCGCTGTTGGCACAGTCATCGCCTTGTTGGTGGGTGAGGGCGAGGAGGCGAGCGATATTGCTGCTCCTGCCGCTAGTAAGCCATCTTCCAAAGCAGAGCCTGCACCAGCGCCTGCACCAGCG
>Ga0209121_10000830_pt1 | contig 32975 bp, 20 predicted proteins | sample Cruoilmetagenom3_FD_187292 | JGI IMG/M metagenome (GOLD analysis project Ga0209121, IMG submission 187292) | Oil polluted marine microbial communities from Coal Oil Point, Santa Barbara, California, USA - Sample 3 (SPAdes) (version 2) | ecosystem: Environmental > Aquatic > Marine > Oil seeps ... | reverse complement strand
TTAGTAAATACACATTATCATGGAGATCATACTGGTGGAAATGAGAACATGGTCAAAGCTGGCGCAACAATTATTGCACACGACAATGTAAAAAAACGTCTCGAAGCCAAACAGCGTGATGGCAGTATTAATCCTAAAGAAGCATTGCCAGTAATAACATTTAATGACAAGCTAAATATTACAATTAATGATGAAAGTGTTGCTGTCTTCCATGTGGCGAATGCGCATACAGATGGTGATGCACTATTATATTTTACAGAAAGTAATGTTCTACATACTGGCGACACTTATTTTAACGGTCGCTACCCTTATATCGATATAGATTCAGGCGGAAGTGTAAAAGGTTATATTGAAGCCGTTAAAAGAGGATTGATGCTAATTAACGAAGACACACAAATAATTCCTGGTCACGGTAAACTTTCTAATCAGGAAGAATATAAAAGCTTTTTAAAAATGCTAGAAACTTTAAAAACTAACATTCAAAAAGCGATTGATGATGGTAAAACTGAAGATGAAGTAAAAGCGGACACAAGCCTAACAAAAATTTATGACGATTTAGGATATGGTACGGGTTTTATTAATAGTGAACGTATCCGATTGACTTTTTATAAAAGCTTAAAGGGAGCCTAAATCCTAAAAATCATTGTACCAATTAAACAGGTCGGTTCTTACACCAATACTAAACCACAATGTGTTAGAATCCATAGCGGAAGGCGTTATTGCATCTGGATTAAAATCTCTATAAATAATATTAGAAAACACTTTTAAGTTAGTTGCTGGATTTAACAAATAACCTGCTTGCAATTCAGTCATAAAACTATTGGTTTTATTTCCTTGCCCAATTTCAATACCTGTATCTGCATTTCGGTCATTATAATCTCTATAAATATTTCCTCCATAGGAAACATTATCGTCATCTGTATTATAATCTAGTCCTCGTTGACCAATAATAAATTTAGCATCACCAAACCATCGTTTGTAATTATATCGACCAATCAATACAAATTCTTTAAAATTCGCGCCCCAAAGATGTGCCATTGGCTGATTAAAATGCGCATAATTTAGTATTTGAGTATTATGCGAATAAGTGTATGGTCGAACTTGATTATATTCTGCCTGAAGCAATAAATTGTCAACATTAAATGCATTGAAATATTTGGCTCCTATTTGATAACCGTACTTATTCTTCCAGCTTTTTTCACCTCCTGTTACATCGCTTAAGGAAAATTCATCTAAAATAAACTGTCCATACAGATTTACTTTATTATTCCATTTGTATTTAGAACTTAAACCTAAGACAGCATTTCCGGCACCTTGACCTGTTTGAAATTCTATTGCTCTAAAGAATATAATTGGATTCAAATAATTGACATCAAATCCACGATTATTAGTGTCTGCCCACATTACAGATTCAAATAAACCAATGTTTAAGCGTTTTGAAACATTCCAACTCAAATAATGATTAGCCATATACTTGGTTAAAAAAGCATCATCAACCACAACTTCTGGTCTTACATCTTTTAACCACATCCATGTACTGGTATATTTAATTTTCCAAAAGGTTGTATTCAACTTTAAAAATGGATATGGACTGGCAACATCACTCTGTAATAAAGATCTGTAACCATCTCCAATAAAGTTTTTACCATGCCCAAATTGAATATTCAAAAAATCAGCTGGTGTATATGAAAGATATGCTTCGGCAACAGGATAATCATAAGAGTCATCCTTAAATCGTTTTGCAATACCACGACCAGGAATTATTGCCGGATCTGGACCAAAAGCCTTTAAACTTTCTGCATATTGATTAAAATAATCTGCAAAACGGCCTTGACTTTCGTAAACAGAAGCTGTTAAATTTAAGCGTTTTCCTAATCCTGCTTGAATATAAATTCCTCTTGTATTATTCCAGGTAGAATTAAATTCAGCTTCACCATCTTTACCTAATTGTAAATCTAAAATAGGATCTACAGTAAACCAATAATCTTTGCCTTGTACTTCAACTAAATGTTCATTAAATAGTTTTCTTCCTAACCAAGAATCTGTTTGTTTAACTAAACTATCTTTTTGAGCTTTTATATCATAATACCTCGCAACATCACTATAGACAAATGGTTTTGCTCCTGTATGACTATTTGTCCCGATTGCATTCATTTCGGCATCAAATTGTGCATAATAAGAGTGCGTAAATGGTACATTTAATTGACTATTGTACTCTAGATTTTGATACGGCTTTAATTCATCTGCAATAGCATCGTACTCATTTGACAACGTTGCATTGATACTTTCTTTATCAGTTGGCTTTACTTCACCAACCTCATTTAATTGTCTTACAGGCTCACTTAAAGGTATTGCAATTGTAATGCTATACTGAACATAAGTTGGTTTACCATTATAGGTTGCAGGCTTAACTTTTGGTAATAGTCCAAAAACTCGTTTACTTTCCTCTTTTAATTCATCATAAATAGCATCAGTATAAATAACTCTGAACTCACCATCTTTATTCACTTCAAATAAAACTTGAACTTCACCATTGTAGGACTCTTTAGTCACTACATCTGGAACATTAAAATTCTTATAAATAAAACTATTGAGTGTATAATTAAAGCATGATTTTATTTGGTCAACTATTTCAGATTCACATTCAGTAAATACAGGTGGTTTTTCATAAGTTGAAAGGGTCTGAGTAAAACCTAATAGCGACATTGAGAGAATAGCAAAAAGCAAAATACGCTTCATAGAAAAAATGGATTTTTTATGCCTGAAAGATACTTAATTTTTTTAGTAACCTTAACCTCAATATAGTTATAAAAAAAACCGCTATTTAGGTGTTAGCGGTTTTGATTTCTAATAAGAAAATAATTTAATCTCTAGCTTCATATACAATAGGAAGTGTATATATAACTCCAACCGGAACATTACGTTGTAAACCTGGTTCCATTTTAGGGATTTTATTTATTACTCGCTTAGCCTCATTTTCTAATGCGTGATGTGGCCCTCTTATTTTAACATCAGTAACATTACCATTTTTATCTATAGTAAATTGAGTTGAAATTTTTTGTCTACCTGAAATACCATATTCTGAACCAATATCTACGTTAAACTTTTTACCAATTAATTTTGTGATTTTTTGAGACATACATTTTTTACGTTTAACGTTTGTATTGTACTTCTCACATCCTGGATATACTGGAACTATTTCTACGCTAATGAAATCCATGATTATTGGTCCCTTATTCACCTCATTGTCAATTTCAGGAATATCTCCAATACCTGCGACTCCCTTATCTGAAATCTTTGGTTCTTCAGGTGTTTTAATAAACTTTTCTTCAATAGGGATATCATCATCCACTGGAGTAAATACATCTTTTAAATCTGTACTAGGTAAAGGTTTAGAATCTTTAGGTTTAATTACCTCAACCACAAAAGGCTCTACGTAGTCAATTGAAATAGTTTCAGCCTTGGCTGTTTCATTAGAAAGTGTAATAGTTGTTGTTTGAAATTGCATTTCAAAAAGTGCATACGTACCCAATAAACAAAGAATCAACCCTATTTGGAAATACAGGGTTGAGTTTTTTTGTAAATTTGCATCATGCTTTTGTGATTTCTTTACTTCAGTAGCGCTCTGACCAGCAATACCGAAGTCTTTTTTAGAATTTTTCATAATATTTATTATTTAAATGTTAATATTATGTCAAAGTCACAATAAGTATACCAAAAAGAAAATCCCGTCCAATTAATTTTGAACGGGATTTTTATATATAAAAAACTTTTGTTTAGTCTTGTACAGCAAACACAATTGGAATAGAGAACGGCATCACTACTGCTTTACCTCTTTGTCTTCCTGGTTTCATCTTAGGCAACATACTTATTACACGCTTTGCTTCTTTTTCCAATCCTGGATGTGGTCCACGAGCACCAATCTGAACTATATTTCCACTCTTATCTACCTTAAAGGAAACGAAAATTCGTTTTCTACCAGGTGGTAAACCTAAATCACTAGCTAATTCTGTATTGAATTTTTTATTGATGAATTTATTCACTTTTTCATTCATACAAGCTTTTTTAGCTGTATTTCCTTTTTTCTTTTCGCAACCTGGAAATACTGCTACATTTTCAATTACTGAAAATGGTACTTCTATATCTTCTTCCACTTCTTCGACTTCTACTTCTTCAACTTCAACAATTTCTGTATCCATTTCAGTTTCTGTAGATTCAATTACCGTTTCCTCAACTTCTTCTTCATCTTCAACTACTTCAATAATCTCTGGAGCTGCTGGAGGTGGTGGAGGTGGAGGTGGAGGTGTGACAAGTTGTTCAGTAATTGGCACTTCTTCCTCTAATTCGTCATCTAAATTAAGAGTATCTGCAACGACATCGCTCTTATCGTATGTTTTGTAATTTATAGACAAATACGTAACTGCAAGCATTAATGCAAGACCAACTGCAAAGTAAATTGAGCTGTTACGACTTACGTCTGATTTTGGATTCTTCTTAGGTTCCATACTATTGTGTTTATTATATCGTTGCTAATTTAACTAAATAATAGTAAAAAAAACAAGGCTTTGGGTTATTTTAACTTAAATACATTTATTCTTAACGCAATTAATGTGCCAAGGATAACTCCTAAACAGTTGGCAATTAAGTCTAAAGTATCATAAGTTCTTTTTGGATTTAATCGATGCTGAATCAATTCTAAAACCACTCCAAATAAAATCATGCAGATAAAAATGATTAAAACTATATGTCTTTTTTTAGAGGGTTTAAAATAGGTTACCCATAAAAATGCTAAGATTAAATAAGCTGAAAGATGATAAATTTTATCGTCAAATGAAGACCCTAAACTAGGCACACCACTTAAGTCAATAAGACTAACGATAGTTAGCCATATTGTATAAATAATTGCAATAGGTAATAGTAGTTTTTTAACCACTAATAAGTGCTTTGTAATCATCTGCAGATAATAAATCATCTACTTGAGAAGCGTCAGAAAATTTTAACTTAATCATCCAACCATCACCATAAGGATCTGAATTCACAATTTCAGGTTCATCTTCTAAACCTTCATTAAATTCAACTATTTCGCCAGATAATGGCAAAAATAAATCTGATACTGTTTTTACCGCTTCAACTGTACCAAAAACTTCCTCAATATCTAAAGTTTCGTCTAAGGTTTCTACTTCTACATAAACAATATCACCAAGTTCTCCTTGTGCAAAATCTGTAATACCAATTGTAGCGATATCACCCTCGATCTTAATCCATTCGTGGTCTTTTGTGTACTTTAATTCTGATGGTATATTCATCTCTAATGTTGTAAAATATTAATGAAACAAATGTAATTTTTTAATTGCTTCAATTCTAAATTAATTTCCAAAATTATAACGTAGTGTAATTCCCGATCTTAATGATGTTTGAGGGAACGACGTAGAAATCGCAAAATCTGAGAATGTATAATCAAAATAGAAAATCGCCGTTAAATTTTTACTAAAGGCATAATCAGCCGTGTATTTTAGTCCCCAAATAGTTTGACCAGCCGTAATCTGATTATTCTCTAAGTCTAGATACCTAATAATTGTTTTATTATCTCTTATTGAAATATCTGCACGCATATTTAGATCACTAACAATGATTTGTTTTGCTCCTGCTAGCTGAGAACGAATTCTTAAATCTTTTATTCGATAACCTAAACCTAGTGTATACTCTTTTCCTTGTATTTCCGTCATTAAATTATTATCGAAACTTAATGACAAGGTTCTATCCGTTTTAACCTCTGCTAAGACTTTTATTGAATTTTTCATTTCAAAATCTAAGCGAACTAAAGGACTAAACTGTTCTTCTAGGTTAATATTACTATATAATGTTTCGTTTTTAAAATTTCCTGATTGGTCTAAAGCATCATCTGGCTGATCGTTATAAGCCGCGCCTCTATTTCCTGCTGTAAAATCTAAATTAGTTCTAAACTGGTTAATTGTATAACGCGATCTGTAACCATGCTGTATAGAAAAACGTCTAAATGTTTTCTTAAACCACGGAATCTTCATTAATCCAGTATATTTTAATGTCCAGTTTGGTATTGGCACATCTCTAAACGCACTTGTACTCACCTTATCTGGATTAGAACCTTGATATGCCGATAAGAATGCTGGTAACAATACACTTTGACTATTCTTTCCAAATCCTTCTGGATAACCATCAGCATCCGTATTAAATGGTGTTGCCCCATAAAATTTTCTTGCTAATCTATTGGCAATAATTAACCTGTTAGCTCTAAAATCATCGAAAGCGGCAGATTGATTTTCATCACTTTTACTAAAAGCTGTCATAATTAATGACGTTGATATATTGAAATTACCAAAAGTATTAGGTGTTAAATGAACATAATTTAAATCGTCATCAACTCTAAAATTTTCAGTGAAATTTTCTGCGTATGTTCTATTACCTATTAAATCAATTTTTAAATCACGTATCGGCTCAACATTAACTGAATAGTCTAAAGTCGTGTTTTTTACTTCGGTATATTGCTGATTGAAGTTTTGAAAATCCGTTAACCAACCTTTTCTAGCAGCTAAATCCCTAATATCTCGCTGACCACCAAAAGTATACCCAAAAGTTGGTTTTAAAGTTCCTATAAAACCTGGAGATGGTAGATAGCCTGGTAAAAATGTACCATTGTTTTCGGTATAGCCAAATTGAATACGTTTTACCATAGTAACAATATCTAATACAGTATTGTAAGCTTTTTTGCCACCACTTAATTTATTTGGATCTTTAACTTGGTCGTCTTTTTTGGTGATGGATGCGTCTGGTGTTGCAGCCCGTCTTTTTGCTCCAGCATTTCTTCCTGCTCTTTGTTTTCCCTTTCTAACTAAACCTAAAGTTTTGTATAAGGTTTCCATATTAAGCGTAGAATTTATATTATGCGTATTAGAATTCTGAATTGAATGCCCTAAGTTATACGTATTTCCATCTAACTCCAATCCTTCATTTAAATCAGATCCTTTTTGCCACTGAAATGCTCCATTATAAGCATATGTTGCTCTTAAGAAGCTTAAAGCAGGTATTTTATAAATAGGCAATTCGTAATTAACTTGAAGCTGTTGTGTTTGGAAATTTGGATCACCAAGGTCAAAGAATCCATCCCAAACATCAAGTTCAGGATCTTGTCTTCCATTAATACGATCATCAATAAAGTAATTACGAACTATATTGGTATTAGCTGCAATAAAGTTTAAACTTAACGCATCTGTTAAATTGTAATTTATTGCATATTGAAAATCGAATGTATAATTCCTTCTAAATAATTCTTCAATACCAATATTATTACCTCCTAATTCTACTTCTCTAAATCTCTGTTTACTAAACTGTCTATTAATATCTGTATTCACCGAGAAACTCGATGGCAACAAATTAAGGTTGAAATCTTTTAATATTTTCCAATGCTTACCTGTAAAAAGTGAGTCATTCTTTTTAAATGGTTCTAATCTCAACGGTTCAAAAGCATAGTTATAATTAACACCTGCTCTAATATTTTGATCTAATGCATTTTCAATTTCAAAATCGCGATGTTCAACTTTATTATAAGAATAATTAAATGTTAAGTTTTCAACATCGTAAAACCTCTTTTTCGCATCTCCTGTACGTTGTTTTCTTACACCAATAAAATTAATACTCTTACGCTTGGTATAATCCTCAGATTGGATTCTAATCTGTTCCTCTTCTTCATTTGACTCTGCGGCATCTAATCTAGAATCTAACGTTAAATCATTGTAGTACTGATCGAACTTTGGAGTTACCAATTCCTCGCTTTGCGCATAATTAAAAGGAATTTGAACTCCCCATTTTTTTGGTAATAACTGACCTAGTTGCACATTTGTAACCACATCATATTGTTGTACATCTTCTAAACTTCGTTCACTTGGACCTTGTTCAATACCACCAAAACCTATAGTACTTCGTCTACCAGTTGCACTTATATTGGCAAAATCTGCAATATTAGTATCCACACTTGCAACAGCAGCCCAGCCACCTTGGTTTTCCATATCCGACATTCTTAACTCATTAAACCAAACTTCACCACAAGCTGTAGGATGATTTAAAGAGCTACCTGAGTTTTTCACACCTACCATTAAAACTCTTATATCACCAAAATTAGGATTTCCTTTTATTGAAACTCGTTGTTGCTTAATGCCATCATGCATAACATCATCAAAAAGAACGTCTCCATTAATTAAGGCTGTTTCACTTAATTCTCCATCAATGACATTATAATATGTAGGGTCCTGATTTCCTAATGTGCCAGCTGATATACCACGTGCTTTTATGATCTGTAAGAATTCTAATGGAATATTTATTTCATTCTCATCTGGCCAAATCTTTTCTCTCTGACTTCCACTTGCATCATCAGAAGGTAACAAAGGAACTTCTATTTGATAAAAATTTTGAGTAAAATCATTACCCATTCTAATAAAGGCAACTAATTCACCAGGATCAATATCAGCTCCTTCTTGTGCTTCAGCATGTAGAAACATTCGTAATTTCTTATACTGACGCATATCTATATTGATATTCTTAAAAACACCTTTTGAATCTGTAGGTTCTAAGTTACAAGCTTGTAAAACTAAGGATTGCTCATTTTGCCTAATAATGTTGTTATTGTTATTTAACTCCTCACGATCAACACCTGGAGGAATAACATAATCACCATCATTTTCTTGTACGCCAATGATTCCAACATTAAACTCAGCATCACTATTATTACTTGTATTATTATCCAAATCTAAAGTATAACGTCTCCAATCACTTCTTACTAAATCTAAAGAGGCAAAACGCAATACCGTGTTTTCTGTAAACTCTCTTAAGTATAATCGTGCAAAACGTATAGATCTAAAATCTGTAATCCCTCCTACACGATTATATTCCGGAACCATAGCATCATCGAAACGGTCTAAAGGCACATCTACTGGAATTCTAAATTGATACCAAATCACTTCTCGTTGCTCACCGTTAGGCAACGTAACATTTCTAGGCTTCACATCATTTATAAACTCGTTATTGATATTTAGAGTACTAGGTCTAATATCCATATTGTACTCAAAATAACTATCAATGGTATTCATTGTATTATCGCGGTTGATATCTTCAACATCTGGCTGTGTAGTAGATCCTCTATTAGTATCCGTAAATACATCTGGCGTATTACCTTCTTGTCCGTTGTATTTTTTGTAACGTTCAAAGATATTACCATCTGTATTTAAATAATAAGTATAGTTATCTCTTGCAGGATCTTCACCAAAGTCGATGGATCCAAAAAGCTCACTCAACATTTGACTTTCCTCAACATCGTCATAGCCATCAAAACCAACATCTTGGTTAGCACGTTCTTGACCAGTAGTTGCAAATGTGTATATTAAAGATTGATTTTGCGGCACTACATAAGGTCTATCTTGTTGTAAAGGATCTTCTTGTAAGAATTCTATATTCCCATCTTCTGGCAAACCATTTTCATATTGTTTTTTACCATCTTTTAATACATCTTCAGATATGTTACCTAAATTTATAGTAAGCTTTCCGCCTGTACTGCCGGGATTATCTAAAAATGGATCCTGAATCCAAAATTCTATATATTCTACATTAGCTTGTTCAAAATCGGTAGATGTAATTTGTCTTGTAATACCTGCCCAACTCTCATTAGCATTTAAAACTCCATCCGTTTCGGTTGGATCAAAATTATATGGGCCACGTTCTGTCGGATAATATACTAAATCTAAGGTGTTAATTACTGAAGTTTGTCCTTGAACTATATCTTGTTCAGGGAAGACTTCTTCTATAAACACACGTCTGGTATATAAATCTGACACATCATCATCTGTAATACCTCCTGGCCTTTGATTACTATAAAATATGGGATCAATGGTGTACCAATTTAAAAATGCTCTATCAAACCCATTCTGAATCCCTGTCTTATCTTCATTATCAAAGCCTGGATAGACCTCACCTAACTCTTTTGGACGACTAGATAAAGACCAAGATAACGGACTCAATAAGTCTATTGCACCTTGTGTTCCTTCAAAATCATCTATATATGCTGTAGCTTCACCATTAAAGTCTGCACCCTTTGGAGCTCCAGGTAATAAATAAGCAAATTCACCTCTAACCGAAAGATTAGACGGTACATCTGTATCTATATTTGGTAATTTATTGGCTAGTCTGGTCAAAAACGGTACTTCGGTTGAATAGTTTCCATTAAAACCAAAAATGGTGTTATTTATAGGTTCAGAATTAAAGTTAGCTTTTTGCGTAATTGGTCGTTCATTAAGGTTTAATAAGGTTGCACCTAAGACGAAGTTTTCATTGAATTGATGCTCTATATTAATTCCTGTAAAACGTTTGGTTTGCTGTCCAAAAACTGCATTGTTTTCTACTGAAACATTAATTGGTGTGTTTGAAGCTTTTAAAGCTTCATCTAAAATCTCTACACGACCTAACTGGTAATTTACGGTGTAATCAATTCCTTCAACAAGTAATCGACCTCCTGCAGTAACTCTTACAGATCCTCTAGGGACATTAAAAGCTCCTATTGGAATTCCTCCAGATCCTCCGCTACTTTTAAAACGTCCTTTAATCTGGAATTTATTCTTTTCTACCTCATCTAAGGCTCCTGTTTTCGTTGATTTGTAAAGTATATCGTAAACATACTTTTCTTGATTGGCATTGGTATATACATCTTGGTCGTAGTCGGTATCATTATTATTTGGATTTCCATCATCATCTAATACATCAAATAAATAACGACCAAAAGGCTCTACTTTTGTGAATACAATCTTACCGTTTTGAGGTATTACTGTAATATTTCTTGGACTTGCTACATAATCAAAGAAACCATCACCACGTTCTTGTGGATCATTATTAAAATTTAGCCGATCTAAATGAAATAAACGAATTAATGGTGTTTCATTAATTTCGGTGTCATCTGCTGTATTTGTAGGAGTATTATTATCAAAAGGTGGAAACGGAACTTCTATACCATTGACTTCTACAGGTTTTATATAATTGACAGGTGAAGCCTCAGTATAAAAAATGTTTAATTTAAAATCTTCTTGGCTTAATTGAAAGGCACCTGTATCGTAGATGTTTTTCATCATTAAGCCCCAAATCGGTTGCTCTACAGATGTCACAGCACTTTTCAACATTTTCAATACTAAACTTTGATTGTTTACGACTTCATTACCTGATGTATTATCTACAGTTGTAGCCTCAACACCATCATTTGCAAACTCACCAACTTGATAAACCTCTCCTCCAAGGGTATATTGAAAGGCAACGGCCAAAACTTCATCGTTAAGTAACCTTTGATTCAGCGATATATATCCTAATTCAGAATTTAAAACATACTCCTGTCCTTCTCTTAACTTTCTTGCCGCTTCTAACTTTCCAAAATCAAAACCTTCGCTAGTATTATCTGCAGCAATACTATTGTTAAACCAATTGTTTTCATTTGTTATATCACGAACATCATTATTTAAAATAGATGTTGTACCTATTGCCGTAGGGTCTAAATCGTTATTTCCATTATCTGGCAATGCATTAGTACCAGTAGGCACATTGAAAAACGTTACTGGAAATCCAGGGATTGGGTTACCTACATCATCAAAAGGCAAACTCGTTTTACTTGGATTATTTTCAGATTCACCTAAATCCTGAAACGCAACAATATTTCTAACATTCTCAGTTTGGTTATTCCTATTAGTTACCCAAACTTCTACTCTAGTAATTTGAAGTCCTTGGTTATCTATAAATGGGTATTGTAACAAAGCTTTATCGTAACTATCCTTAAAATACTGTGCTAAATAGAAGTGTCTATTTTCATCATAATCTCGTGCAAAGAATTCAAATTCTTCTACAGTACCACCTCCTTGTGCGACAACAGATTTGGATTGCGATTGCTGTTCTGAAAATACAGCTGTTACCCTTGTTTTTCCAAATTGCAATTCTGTTTTAACACCAAATAAACTCTGTGCTCCTGTAATTAAAGAGCTATTCAATGGCATGTTTACATTACCTACTTCAATTTTTCTAATTATATCATCTTCTGTAGGTGTATATTCTAATTTCACAATCTGTTGAAAATCGAAAGTGGCTTCGGTATCATAATTTGCTGTTACCTGAAGTCTTGTTCCTACTTTTCCAAGTAAACTTAAACTTATTCTTTGATCAAAATCAAAAGTGAAATTTGTTCTGTTTCTAGGTGAAAATGATGGATTATCCTGTTTAGAAAATAGGACTCCTAAATCAACTTCAGCAGAACCTTGTGGAATTATGTTTATTGTATTACCGCCAAAAATAGTTTCAAATAACCCTGAATTGACATAAAACTCTGGCAATAGATTCTTCCGATCTTCTTCTGATCCTTCTTTTTGACCTGCTGCAGCGTCAGCCATTCTCTTATAATATTCCTTTAATTTTTCTTGTAATACTAGATTTTGAAATTCCTTTGGAGTTAATATTAATGGATAATTGATATTAAAGTTTCCTATTTTTTCTGTGTAGATATAGCGATCTAATATAGGATCGTATGTGTATTTTGAAACAATACTATTTGGGTTAGGCATTTTAATACTACCCAAAGCATATGTGGTTTTGGTAGAATCTTGTTCTTGCTCAGTTTCTTGAGCAACAATAGAAGTACTGATTAGCATCATAATTGCTAATAAGCACGAAAAACCTAATGGCTTGAGTTTAGTATAGTTTATTTTATTCAATTGCATTATAAGTTTTTTAGAGCTTCTTTAATAATTTGCTCTACAAGGGCATCTGGTTGGGCTTGTAAAATTCTGTCTACAACTTTTTCTGATTGTTTTTTATTAAATCCTAAAACATCTAAAGCAGATAACGCCTCATCTCTATTCGTATTGTTTGGTATTAAAGAAAGTTCGTCAATGCCATAAACTTTTAACACTTTATCCTTTAAATCAATAATTACACGTTGCGCTGTTTTTACACCAATTCCTTTAACACTCTGGATTAATGCTACGTCACCACTAGCAATTCCTTCTTTTACTTGTTCTGGAGTTAAGGAAGATAACATTGTACGAGCTGTATTAGCTCCTATGCCACTAACAGAAATTAGTAATTTGAATATTTCACGCTCTGTTTTAGAAGAAAAACCATAAAGACTATGTGAATCTTCTCTTACTTGAAGGTACGTATATAAACGTAAATTTTCTCTGTCAGGAATTTGAGAAAAAGTATGAAGAGATATATTAATAAAATACCCTACTCCACTGCAATCTATAACGACATCTGTCGGATTTTTTTCAACAAGTTTCCCCTCTATATGTGTAATCATTTATTGCCAAAGGTTAAAAAACCAAATGTAATAAAATTATTTTCATTATAAGGGCAAGATAAAGACTAAGAAACCAACTATTTCTGCTGACTTTTCTCTCGTTCTTGAGCATCGATAACTGATATAGCTGTCATATTTACAATTTCATCTACACTAGAACCTAATTGCAGTATATGTACTGGTTTTGCCATACCCATTATTATTGGTCCTATAGACTCTATTTTATTTAGCTCTTTTAACAACTTGTAAGTAATGTTTGCTGCATCTAAATTTGGAAAAACAAGTGAATTAACCTTTCGACCTGCTAATTTTGAAAATGGGAAAATATCCTGAAGTAATGCTGGATTTAAAGCAAAATCACTCTGAATTTCTCCATCTACTATCATGTCTGGAAAGTTTTCGTGTAAATAAGCTACTGCCTCTCTTACTTTTTCTGTATTCGGATTATCAGAAGATCCAAAATTTGAATACGAAATCATCGCCGTTACAGGTTTAATTCCAAACATTTTTGCTGCTTTAGAGGTCATTCTAGCAATTTTAGCCAAATCCTCAGCAGTAGGATTAATGTTAATCGCTGTATCACTCAAAAACATAGGACCTCTTTGAGTCATCATTACATTAGTTGAAGCAATTCTAGAGATTCCTTTAGCCATACCAATTAATTCTAACATCGGTTTTACGACAGAAGGGTAACTACGTGAATAACCTGTAACAAGTGCATCTGCATCTCCCTCATTGACCATCATTGCCGCAAAAAAATTACGCTCTCGCATTTTCTTTTCTGCAGAATATAAAGTTACTCCTTCTCGCTTCCGTTTTTCCCAATAAGCTTTAGCATAACGGTTTTTTCGTTCCGTTTCTTCATCTGTTTTAGGATCAATAATAGGAATATCGGCATCAAACTCTATTTCTGTCATTAAACTAACAATTGCCTCTCTTCTTCCTAAAAGAATAGGGTTTGCTATGCCTTCATCATAAGCAATTTGTGCTGCTTTTAAAACATTTAGCTGATCTGCTTCTGCAAATACAACGCGTTTCGGGTTGGTTTTAGCTCTATTTAGTAGTAATCGAACGAATTTATTATCATTACCTAAACGTTCTAATAATGTTTCTTTATATGAATCCCAATCTTCAATTGGTTCTTTGGCTACACCACTTTCCATAGCTGCTTTTGCCACAGCAGGTGGTACTTCGGCAATTAATCTTGGATCAAATGGTTTTGGAATTATATATTCTTTACCGAATGTAAGACGTGTTTCAGCATAAGCAATATTTACTTGCTCTGGCACAGATTCTTTTGCTAAATTAGATAGCGCTTTTACAGCTGCCATTTTCATGGCTTCATTAATCTTTGTTGCTCTTACATCTAATGCTCCTCTAAAAATGAACGGAAATCCTAATACATTATTCACTTGGTTAGGATGGTCACTACGACCTGTTGCCATAATTATATCATCTCTTGTATCTACAGCTAATTGATATTTTATCTCTGGATTTGGATTAGCCATGGCAAATACAATGGGATTTGCTGCCATTGATTTAAGCATTTTTTGAGTTACAATATCTGGTTGTGATAAACCAATAAACACATCTGCATTTTGCATTGCCTCATCTAAAGTATCTATTTTACGATTTGTTGCAAATTCTGCTTTCTGCGAGGTTAGATTATCTCTGTCATCTCTAATTACACCCTTGCTATCTAACATCACTATATTTTCTCGTTTCGCACCAAAAGCTTGATACAAACGTGTACATGAGATTGCAGCAGCTCCTGCTCCACTTACAACAATCTTAACTTTATCTATTTTCTTTTCTGCCAGTTCTAATGCATTTAACAATGCAGCAGCAGAAATAATAGCAGTTCCGTGCTGATCATCGTGCATTACAGGAATGTCTAATTCTTCCTTTAAGCGACGTTCAATTTCAAAAGCTTCGGGAGCTTTGATGTCTTCAAGGTTTATGCCTCCAAATGTTGGTGCAATATTTTTTACAGTTTCAATAAAAGCATCTACATCTTCGGTATTAACTTCAATATCAAAAACATCTATATCAGCAAAAATTTTAAACAGTAAGCCTTTTCCCTCCATTACGGGTTTAGATGCTTCCGGGCCAATATTTCCTAATCCTAAAACGGCAGTTCCATTAGAGATTACTGCAACCAAGTTTCCTTTAGCTGTGTATTTGTAAACATTATTTACATCCTTTTCTATTTCTAAACAAGGTTCTGCAACACCAGGAGAATAGGCTAGTGATAAATCGCGTTGTGACGCATACTTTTTAGTTGGCACAACTTTTATTTTTCCAGGAGTTGGCTTTGCGTGATAAACCAAAGCCTCAATACGCTTACTTTTTTTACTCATAATCTAGATGGATTAAGCAACAAATATAGGTATTTGAATAATGGTAACACATACCAGTAACTTCAAAAAATAAATACCAATAGTTTCAAAAATTCTACGTTACTTAGTAACTCATTAACTAAAACTATAATGAAGAAATTCCTTTTACTAACACTCCTTCTTTTATGTTTTAAAACAATAGCTCAAAATTCTAGAAAACTAATTCTAATTGATGATGACACCGAACAAGTTGTCCCATTTGCCAATGTTCTTTTTAGTCAAACAGATTACAAAGGAACATCCACTGATATTGATGGTGTATTTTATGTACCTCTTACTATTGGAAATGTAGTAATAAGCTATGTTGGTTATAAAACCAAAGTACTGAGATTAAACGAAATCACTACTAATATCATTCGAATAAAACCGAAAGTCAGTGAACTAGACGAAGTGGTACTTGATGGTGAAAACCCTGCCCATCGAATTATTAAAAATACTGTTGCCAATAAAAGTTTAAATAATCCTGAAAGCTTAAGTTCATTTACTTATGAATCTTATGATAAGATCATAATTACGCTTGGTAATCAAAATAAAGAGAGCGATACTATTCGAAAAAAAATCGATAGTATCATGAAGGGTTCTTACTTTTTTATTACCGAAACATTAGCAAAACACAAATATTTAAAGCCTCGTTTTTCTGAAGATAGTGTAATTGCAACAAGGTCTTCGGGTTTTAAAAATCCAAAGTTTGCGATGTTGGCAAATAATTTTCAACCCTTTTCTTTTTATGAAGATTATATCACACTTTTTGAAACTAATTATTTGAATCCAATATCTAAAGGAAGTACTAATAAATATAAGTTCAGATTAAAAGAAGAATATATTCAAGGTACTGATACCATTTTTATCATTTCTTTTGAGCCTAAAGCTAATCGTAATTTTGAAGGTTTAAAAGGCTTACTGACCATTAATTCTAACAAATATGCAATTCAGAGTGTTGATGCTAATACATTTATGTCTGGAAAGTTAGATGTAACGATTCAACAAAAATACAAGCATGTTAATGATAAGTATTGGTTTCCTGAGCAATTAAATTTTAAGATTAATGTTGGTGAAGGTATAGGGAGTGTTACCTATATAGGTAAGAGTTATCTTTCTAAGATTTCTCCAAATGCAGCATTGAGCAAAAAAGATTTTCCATTTGTATCTGTTACGCTTCCTGAAAATGCAGGATTAAAAAATGATTCCTTTTGGAAATTGAAGAGAAGAGATTCTCCAAACAGTAATGAAAAACGCACTTATGTTTTTATAGATAGCATTGGCGAAAAGATAAAACTTGACAAAATTTTTAATTTATTACCTAGTTTAATGAAAGGAAGGTTTCCTCTAAATTATGTGGATATTGATCTCACTAGACTAGGAAGGTTTAATAAATATGAAGGCACTAGGCTTGGTTTAGGACTGTGGACTAATGATGACATATTTAAAAATATATCTTTTGGAACTTATGCTGGTTATGGATTTAAAGATGAATCTTGGAAATATGGAATGGATGTTTTAATTGATGTGCCTGGGAAAAAAGAAATATCCTTTAGTATAAAATACCTGAATGACTTGCGAGAAACTGGTGTACTCTCTGACAATAGATTTTACAACCCTCTATCTCAACGTAATTGGATAGCTAGCCAAATGGATGGTTTTGAAGCCTTCAGTATTAAAACCGATATGAAACTTTTTAGAAATCTAAACTGGTCATTAGGTTTTAGCAGAGTAGATATTACTCCGTTATATGAATACTCCTTTATGAATAATGGAGCGCCTATAACCAACTATACAAATTCTGAATTTAATATTGGTATTGGTTACCATATAAAAGAACAATTAGTCAATAACTTTAATGTTATTACAAGGGTACCAAATGATGCTCCCGTGTTTAACTTACTATACTCAAAAGGATTAAAGGGCACTTTAGATGGTGATTTTAGTTATAACAAACTTAGATTTACATTAGATCATAGTTTTATTTCTAAAGGATTAGGTAAAACGACCTATAGATTAGATTTGGGTTATATAGATAGTTCACTTCCTTTAGGTTTATTATTTACTGGAGATGGATCGTTAGATAAACAAATTCCATTTGTTGTTAGAAACTATTTTCAGACAGTAAAACCTTATGAGTTTTTATCTAATAAATATGCACACCTTTTTAGCATTCACAATTTTGGAAGATTATTGAATAACAAAGGTTTTCTACAGCCAGATGTTTTATTGCATAATAATATTGGTATAGGAAGCTTATCTAATTCTTCTAATCATCAGTTCATTGATTTCACGACAAAAGAAGAACTCTTTTTAGAGACAGGATTAGAACTACAAAATCTTTTAAAAATACCTTGGCTCGATGTTGGTTATTTAGGTCTTGGTACAGGAGCATTTTATCGCTATGGTTATCATAATTTAACAAAATCTAGTGATAATTTTGCGTTTAAGTTTTCAATGGGATTTAGTTTTAAATAATACTTAATCTTTCAGAAACTCAATATTTCTTGTAAGTCCAGAAAACTTAGTGCGCTTTACAGCAGATTTCTGAAACACTTTTCTAAAGGTATCTTCTGTAATTTCTTCCCAATCCTTTTTGGTCATATCCAATAATTCAGGATGTGGATTAAACAAAGGTTCGTTATGTGCTTTTGAAAACCGATTCCAAGGGCAAACGTCTTGGCAGATATCGCAACCAAACATCCAATCATTAAATTGTCCTTTAAATTCTGATGGGATATTGTCTTTGAGTTCAATTGTAAAGTATGAAATGCACTTGCTACCATCTACAACATAAGGTTCTGTAATCGCTTCTGTTGGACAAGCGTCTATACAGGCTGTGCAAGTTCCACAATGATCTGTTACTGGAGTATCGCATTCTAATTCTAAATCGATTATCAATTCAGCAATAAAAAAAAATGAACCAACTTGTTGAGTTAGTAAATTACTGTGTTTTCCAATCCATCCTAAACCCGATTTGGCAGCCCAAGCTTTATCTAAAACTGGTGCAGAATCAACAAACGCACGTCCACCTACTTCACCTATTTCATCTTGTATAAAATGCAATAATGATTTTAACTTATCTTTAATTACGAAATGATAATCTGTTCCGTAAGCATATTTTGATAGCTTATAGGAATCTTCATTTTGAAATTCAGATGGATAATAATTTAGTAATAAAGAGACGACACTTTTAGAGCCTTCAACTAGTAACGTAGGATCTAAGCGTTTATCAAAATGGTTTTCCATATAATGCATTTCGCCATTCATATTCTTATTTAACCAAGCTTCTAGTCGTGATGCTTCCGTTTCTAAAAACTCTGCTTTACTAATACCACAAGACAAAAATCCGAGGCGTTTAGCTTCGGATTTAATGAGATAAGCCCTCTCTCTAGCTCTCTCCCTATGGGTGAGAGAACTCAAACCTGTTAAGTTACGCTTACTCATGTTTTGAAAATTTATTATGAAAAATTGCAGTATCTGTCAGCTTTAAATTCCTTCCCTTAGGGAAGGTTAGGATGGGCTAAAACAATCCTCCTTGAGTTGATCCTTTAATTTTTCCCAAATGTTTATAGGCTTGTTCGGTAACCTCTCTACCGCGAGGAGTACGCATAATAAATCCTTGTTGAATTAAAAAAGGCTCGTAAACTTCTTCAATGGTTTCAGTGCTTTCACTTACTGCTGTTGCAATAGTGCTGATACCTACAGGACCTCCTTTAAATTTATCAATAATAGTGGATAGGATTTTATTATCCATTTCATCTAATCCATGTGCATCTACATTCAAAGCTTCTAATGCAAATTTAGAAATCTTAATATCTATTTTTCCATCACCTTTTATCTGTGCAAAATCTCTAACACGCCTTAACAAAGCATTAGCAATACGTGGTGTACCTCGACTTCGGCCAGCTATCTCAATTGCCGCCTCCATGGAAATAGGCACATCTAAAATTGAAGCACTTCTTTGGACTATTGTTGTCAATAAATCGGTTTTATAATATTGTAAGCGACTACTAATACCAAATCGTGCTCGCATTGGAGCTGTTAGTAATCCTGAGCGCGTCGTTGCCCCAACTAAAGTAAATGGATTTAAATTTATTTGAACCGTTCTAGCATTAGGCCCAGACTCAATCATAATATCAATTTTGTAGTCTTCCATTGCTGAATACAAGTATTCTTCAACAATTGGGCTTAAACGATGAATCTCATCTATAAATAAGACATCACGCTCGTCCAGATTTGTAAGTAATCCAGCTAAATCACCTGGTTTGTCTAGAACAGGTCCTGAAGTTACTTTAATACCAACTTCTAACTCACTTGCCAAAATGTGAGCAAGTGTTGTTTTTCCCAAACCTGGAGGTCCATGAAATAAAGTGTGATCTAAAGCTTCGCTACGTCCATTTGCAGCCAGAACAAATATTTGAAGATTTTCTAAAACTTGATCTTGACCCGTAAAATCATCAAAAGATAATGGCCTCAGCTTTTTTTCAACATCTAGCTCTTCTGGGCTGAAATTATCGTTGGATGGATTTAGATTTTCGTTCATCTTTAGTTTCCGTGAAAACGGAAATCTCATTAAATTATAAATTAGAAATTCTGAAACAACACTTCCACAAGCTCAGTGTGACATTTCATAATACAAAGCGGTCAAAACAAATATAACTAAAAAGACCTTTGGAAACTATAAGCTATCCAAAGGTCTTTTCAATTTTATTATGAGATTACTGCCTGCGCAGTAATTTTAATGATGTAGTTCTTCTTCTCCTTCTTTCATCGGAACATTCTGAGGTACAAAATCTTCATCGTGTCCTGGCTTACTATAGTCATAAGACCAACGGTAAACATGAGGAATAGCTCCAGGCCAGTTACCATGCATATGCTTAACAGGTGCCGTCCATTCTAATGTATTTGATCTCCATGGGTTCTGTGGTGCTTTTTTACCAAAGAATATACTACTAAAGAAATTATACAAGAATACCAATTGGAAAATACCACCAACAATAGCAAACAATGTAATAACTACATTTGCATTTGTAAGGTCATCAAACAATGGGAAATTAGAGTTAGTATAATAGCGTCTTGGTAAACCTGCCATACCAATAAAATGCATTGGGAAAAACACACCATAAGCACAAATAGCTGTTACCCAGAAATGCAAATAACCTAAATTCTTATTAAGCATTCTACCGAACATTTTTGGGAACCAATGATAGATTCCTGCAAACATTCCATAAAGTGCCGAGATACCCATTACTAAGTGAAAGTGTGCAATAACAAAATAGGTGTCGTGTACATTAATATCTAAGGCACTATCACCTAAAATAATACCTGTTAAACCACCAGTGATAAACGTAGATACTAGGCCTATTGAAAACAGCATGGCTGGATTCATTTGTAGATTACCCTTCCAGAGTGTCGTTATATAATTAAATGATTTTACCGCTGAAGGAATTGCAATTAATAGTGTTGTAAACGTAAACACAGAACCTAAGAAAGGGTTCATACCTGAAACAAACATATGGTGACCCCAAACTATTGTAGATAAAAATGCAATAGCTAAGATTGAAGCTACCATGGCACGATATCCAAATATTGGTTTACGTGAGTTTGTTGCAATAATTTCAGATGTTATACCCAATGCAGGTAATAATACAATGTATACTTCTGGATGACCTAAGAACCAAAATAAATGTTCAAATAAAACTGGAGATCCACCTTGATAATGTAATACTTCACCTTGTATAAATATATCTGACAAAAAGAATGACGTTCCAAAACTTCTATCCATTATTAATAATAAGGCTGCAGATAATAAAACTGGGAATGAAACTACACCAATAATAGCTGTAACAAAGAATGCCCAAATTGTTAACGGCAATCTTGTCATTGACATACCTTTAGTACGCAAATTAATCACAGTTACAATGTAGTTTAATGACCCTAATAATGACGAAGCAATAAAAATAGCCATAGAAACCAACCATAAGGTCATGCCCATACCGGAACCTCCTTGAGCCATCGGTAATGCAGATAACGGAGGATAAACCGTCCATCCTGCTGCTGCTGGTCCAGCTTCAACAAATAATGACAAAATCATTATTACACTTGATAAGAAAAACAACCAATACGATACCATATTTAGAAACCCTGAAGCCATATCACGTGCACCAATCTGTAAAGGAATTAATAGGTTACTAAATGTTCCACTTAAACCAGCTGTTAATACAAAGAATACCATGATTGTACCATGAATGGTTACCAATGCTAAATATATATCTGCATCCATAACACCATCTGGTGCCCATTTGCCTAATAGCGCCTCAAACAATACGTTTGGTTGCTCAGGCCATGCAATTTGCATACGAAACATTATTGACATTAAAACACCAATAACACCCATTATAGTACCTGTAATAAGATACTGTTTTGCAATCATTTTATGATCTTGACTAAATATATATTTAGTTACAAAGGTTTCTTTGTGATGATGTACGTCGTGGTCGTCGTGACCGTGTGTATCTGCTGTTGCTGACATAATCTCTTTATCTATTTCTTAAAATGATTTTAATTCTTTTAGTTTAATGAATTAGCAAATGTTTTTTGCTCTTTCATCCAAGCGTCGTATTCTTCTTGTTCCTCTACAATAATTTTCATTTGCATATTGTAGTGTGATTTTCCACAAATCTTATTACATATTAATAAATAATCGAATACATAAGGCTCAAGTGCTTCTTCCCCATTCGCCATTAAAGACTTGCTAGCCTCTGTTCTAATTTCATTAATATTCTGAACTTTAGCAACCATGTCAGGATTATCTCGCATTTCTGCAGTCGTAATGGTTGGTGTAAAACCAAACTGTGTTACCATACCAGGTACACAGTTCATCTGAGCTCTAAAGTGAGGCATATACGCAGAGTGCAATACATCTTGCGAACGCATTTTAAATAATACTTGTTTCCCTTTTGGTAAATGAAGTTCTGTTACTATGATATCATCTTGTGCATTAGGATCGTCTTCTGCAACACCTAATATATTAGCTCTGTCCAAATCAATTAATCTTACATTTGCTTGACCTAGAACATTATCCGCACCACCATATCTAGCTTTCCAATTAAATTGTTGTGCATATAATTCAATAACTAATGGATCATCATCTTCACTTACATTCATTATATCATTCCAAGTAAATAACCCATAGATAATTAGACCAGCTAATACAATCACAGGAATAACTGTCCATATTGCTTCTAAGAAGTTATTATCAGCATAAAACAAAGCTGTACGCCCTTTTTCTCCTTTATATTTAAAAGCGAAATAGTGTAATAAGAATTGTGTTATTGTCTGAACAATAAATATGATTACCATAGAGATAATCATAAGATTGTCTATTTCTACACCATGCTCTGATGCAGCATTAGACATTAATGGTAAATCGCCTAAGTACCAAAAACTAGCAATTGTAATGGCATAGATGAAAATTAAGAATCCCATCATTAAGTAACCATTTAGCCTGTTGTCATTGTCATCCGCAATTTGCGAATTTGATGAACCTACTTGAGCTAAATCAAAAATCTTTACCATTTGCCACATGGCAATAGCTACAAAAAGTATAATTATTATCGTTAATAAAGCAGTCATTATCGTTTCTGTTCTAATTTAAAAATTAATAATGGAAATGTTCACTTTCCTTAATAAATGGATTTCCCTTTTTTGACAATGGATATTTACCTAGAGCTGTAAACACTATAAACATAAATAATCCACCAAATAATAGTATCGAACCAACTTCAGGTATACCTATAAACCATCTATCACCAACTGTTGCAGGCATAATCATATTGAATATATCTACATAGTGACCACATAGAATTACAATACCAGCCATAATTACAAACCAATTAATACGTTTGAAATCGCTATTCATTAATATTAAAAATGGAAATATAAAATTCATAACTACCATACCAAAGAACGGTAAATTATAATCTTCTATACGCGTCATAAAATAAGTTACTTCTTCAGGTATGTTTGAATACCAAATTAACATAAATTGAGAAAACCATAAGTACGTCCAGAAAATACTAAAACCAAACATAAATTTAGCTAAATCATGAATATGGCTATCATTTACATTTTCTAATAAACCTTTAGACTTTAGGTAAATTGCAATCATTGCAATCACGGTTATACCACAAACAAGCATTCCTGCTAATAAATACCATCCAAATAAAGTACTATACCAATGTGGATCTACACTCATTATCCAATCCCACGACATCATTGATTCTGTATAAATAAAGAATACTAAGAATGCTGCAGAGATTCTAAAGTTCTTTTTAAAGTTTCGGTTATCATCTGCACTGTCTTGAGCTACAGAAAATTTCCTTGAAAAATAACGATATAAATACCAACCACCTAAGAAAATAAATCCTCTAATAAAAAACCAAGGTTTATTTAACCATCCAGATTTTCCAGCAACTAAGGCATCATAATTTTCATGCCCTTCTGTAGTCATTCCTTCTTTTAACCAAACAAACAAATGACTATCGGCGAAAAACGCAATCGCCAAAACTAATAAACCACCAGGCAATACATACGATGTAATACCTTCCATTACTCTAAATAATACTGGCGACCATCCAGCTTGTGATGCGTATTGAACAGCATAAAATGCTAATGCGCCTAAAGCAATCATAAAGAAAAAGAATGCTGCAATATATAATGCAGAATATGGTCTGTTATGTATTTGATGTAATACATGTTCAACATGTTCTTTATGCTCATTAGCATGACTTCCATCAGCAGCAGACATATGTGCATCTTCTCCATGAGCTTCTTCAGCATGAGAATCATGAGATTCAGCTGCAACAACATGTTCAGACGTTTCTCCATGACTATTACCATGATGTGCTTCTTCGTTAAGCATTGTCTCAACGTCTTCAAAAGATTTATGAGAATCTATAAAGCCATAACTAACACCTAACAATCCTAAAATCATTAAGGCAATAGCTCCTATTTTTAATCGATTTGAAATTTTATATTCCATTTATATAATCTTTATCTAAATCTTACTTTTGTAAATCTGCTTTTAGCTTTTCAACATAAGCTACTACTTGCCAACGTTCCGTTTCACTTAATTGGTTAGCATAAGAACCCATTGTGTTTTTACCATAATAAATAACATGGTAAATACTTCCAGTTGTTATTGCTCTACCCACATCGTCATAACTAGGTATACCTAATATTTTTTCGCGCTCAACCAATTTCCCTTTTCCATTCCCTTTAGAGCCATGGCATATACCACAATAAATATCGTATAATACCTTAGCTTCTTCAAAATCTACTTGCGAAGAATCTAATGGACTTGTTAATGTAGCTTTAGCTAACTCAAATCCTTCATTAGTATTTTCAATTTCATAAGGCATAAAATCACCTCTTGGAATTGTACCTTCTGCAGGCAATTGTCCTTCAACTCCGTTTGCAAAAGCATCAGATTCTTGATACGTTTCATAACCAACTGACTCATACATGTTTGGCATGTACTGATAGTTTGGTCTACCGTTCTCTTGGCAAGACACTAGCCCAACCAACATTACTAATACTACGATATATTTTAAGGATGTCTTCATATTAATGTGCATCTTCTTCTTTATCAACAATATTTATCTCTACAGCTCCTGTTTCTTTTAACAATGCTGCTAATGAATCTTCATTATCATGTACAGCAATTTCCATTAAGAAATGATCATCTGTTGTTCTTACATCTGGATTCTCTGCTTTTTTAAATGGCCACATTCTACTTCTTAAGTAAAACGTTATTACCATTAAATGCGCAGCAAAAAATACTGTAAGCTCAAACATAATAGGAACAAATGCTGGCATATTTTCCAAATAACTAAAACTTGGTTTTCCACCAATATCTTGTGGCCAATCTTTAATCATTATAAAATTCATCATTACAATAGCAACTGTAAGACCAATACAACCGTATATAAATGCTGTAATAGCTATACGTGTTGGAGCAAGTCCCATTGCTTTGTCTAGTCCATGAACTGGAAAAGGTGTATATATTTCTTCAATGTGATGTTTCTCTGCCTTAACCTTTTTAACGGCCGACATTAATACATCATCATCTGTATAAATAGCATGAATTACTTTCGAAGCTTCCATAGACTATATTAGTTGTTTAATAAATTTTTAGCTTGTCCAGACCAATCATCACGTTCAGCTCTTCCTGGGAAAGAACCTGTAATAGAATCTAACAAGTCGTATTCGTTTTTCGTCATTTTACTAACCTGAAGGAAGGTATAAATACCTATACCATTAAGTACCTCTTCCATTTTAGGACCGATACCATTGATAGTTTTTAAATCATCAGCTGATTGAGATGACGCATCAAATTCTCCAATAGATCCTAATAGATCACTCACTTTAGTTGAACTATCTTCATTTGAAGCTTCTTCAACTTTTGTTGAAGATACATTGGTTGCAACAACTTTTGATGTTCTAACATCTGTACCAGTACCAACTAAACTATCTCCTCTTTCTCTAATTTTCTTGTAACGCTCACCAGATGACTTTAAAATAGTTTTTACTTCAGCTTGCGCAATTACTGGGAATGTGCGAGAGTACAATAAGAATAACACGAAGAAGAAACCAATTGTTCCGATAAAGATTCCTATATCAACAAAAGTTGGTGAGAACATAGACCAAGATGATGGTAAATAATCTCTATGTAACGATGTTACAATAATAACGAAACGCTCAAACCACATTCCTATGTTTACTACGATTGAAATAAAGAATGAGAACATTATACTTGTTCTCAATTTCTTAAACCACATAAACTGTGGAGAGAAAACGTTACATGTCATCATTGACCAGTAAGCCCACCAATAAGGTCCTGTAGCTCTATTTAAGAATGCATATTGTTCGTATTCAACACCAGAATACCATGCAATAAATAACTCAGTAATATATGCTACACCTACAATAGAACCTGTAATCATAATTACAATGTTCATTAACTCTATGTGTTGTACTGTAATATAATCTTCAAGGTTACATACTTTTCTCATAATAATAAGAAGTGTATTTACCATAGCAAATCCTGAGAATACTGCACCAGCAACAAAATACGGTGGGAAAATCGTAGTATGCCAACCTGGAATTACCGAAGTTGCGAAATCAAACGATACAATTGTATGTACAGAAAGTACTAAAGGTGTTGCTAAACCAGCAAGTACTAAAGATACTTCTTCAAAACGTTGCCAATCTTTTGCTCTACCAGACCAACCGAAACTTAACAAAGAATAAATTTTCTTTTGGAAAGGTCTCACTGCTCTATCTCTAATCATAGCGAAATCTGGCAATAAACCAGTCCACCAAAATACAAGTGAAACAGATAAATATGTAGAAATTGCAAATACATCCCAAAGTAATGGCGAATTAAAGTTTACCCATAACGAACCAAATTGGTTTGGAATTGGTAATACCCAATATGCCAACCATGGACGACCCATATGTATAATTGGAAATAAACCTGCTTGTACTACCGAGAAAATGGTCATGGCTTCCGCAGAACGGTTAATTGCCATTCTCCATTTTTGACGGAAGAGTAAAAGTACTGCAGAAATCAGTGTTCCTGCATGACCAATACCAACCCACCAAACGAAGTTAGTAATATCCCAAGCCCAGTTTACAGTCTTATTAAGACCCCAAACTCCAATACCAGTTGATATGGTATAAATAATACAACCTATTCCCCAAAGGAATGCCGCCAAAGCAATGCTGAAAACAATCCACCATGCTCTGTTGGCTTTACCTTCTACAGGTCTAGCTACATCAACAGTAACATCGTGATAGGATTTTTCTCCAGTTACTAAAGGTCTTCTAATAGGTGCTTCGTAATGAGACGCCATAATTATATACTTGTTTCTTTAATTTATTATGCTTTTGATGTGTTTCTCACTTTTGTCTGATAAATCACATTAGGTTTTGTTCCAACGCTTTCTAACAGGTGATACATACGATCATCTTCTTTTAATTCAGTAATCTTACTGTGCTTGTCATTAACATCCCCAAATACCATTGCGCCATTTCCACATGCAGCAGAACAAGCTGTTTGGAATTCTCCGTCTTTAACTTCTCTACCGTCACGCTTAGCATCAAGAATAGTTTTTTGCGTTTTTTGAATACACATAGAACATTTCTCCATGACTCCACGAGAACGAACAGTAACATCTGGATTTAATACCATACGTCCTAAATCATCATTCATGTAGTAATCAAATTCATCATTCTTATTGTATAAGAACCAGTTAAAACGACGAACTTTATAAGGACAGTTATTAGCACAATATCGTGTTCCTACACAACGGTTATAAGCCATTTGATTCTGACCTTGACGACCATGTACTGTTGCTGCAACAGGACAAACCGTCTCACAAGGTGCATGATTACAGTGCTGACACATTACTGGTTGAAATGCTACTTGCGGATTATCAGCAGGACTTTCCATTTCACCGAACTCACTTAATGAGCTATTTAAACCAGAAATATTATCTTTCTTTTCATTATCTCCTTCAAATGAATCTTCAGAAGAATAGTATCTATCAATACGCAACCAGTGCATATCTCTACTACGTCTAACTTCAGATTTACCAACAACAGGCACATTATTTTCTGCGTGACATGCTATAACACATGCTCCACAACCTGTACAAGCATTTAAGTCAATTGATAGATTGAAGTGATGTCCTATTGAACGATCAAATGATTCCCATAAATCTACATCTGGAGATGTTACAGGAGTTTCTATATGATTAAGAGATACTTTAGGAACAGCATTCCAATACTCTTTATCTTTAGTATTAAATATTTCTAAATTTGTTTCTTTAATAATGTCTCCACGACCCATTAAAGTATTATGCAACTGCGTACAAGCAAACTCGTGCTCACCTGTAGACTTACTAATAGTTACATCTTGTACTGAGTTAAAGTTTTGATATAATGGATACGCATTAACACCTGTTTGCATTTCGGGTTTTAAGCCTTCTTTTCTACCATACCCAAATGATAATCCTACAGAACCTTTTGCTTGTCCTGGCTGAATAATTACAGGTACATTAGAAATTGTTTCTCCATTTACAGTAACATCTACATAGCTACCATTTAATCCACCATTAGCAACATTCCAATTTTTCAATTCTAATCTATCAGCATCTGCCTGAGAAATGGTTAAATAATTATCCCATGTTGTTCTTGTTATAGGATCAGGAAACTCTTGCAACCATGGGTTGTTGGCTTGTTGACCATCACCCATTCCTATTTTAGGATATAATGACAACTCCATAGCACTACCTTTAGCAGAACTCGCTAAAGTTCTTGCTGCATCTCCACCAGATAAAGCTGATGTATTACCAGAAACTCCATTACCTACTGTAGTTGAAGTTGAATTGGTTACATATTCGTCTTTATCTTCATCTTTAATACCAACTCCTACAACAACATCATGAATGATCCCTCCTACAAAAGTTCTATCTTTTTTATCCTTTAATTCAGTAGTTGATGTGTTAATAGTTGAAGAACCATTGCCTCCATTTCCTGCAGAACCAGAAACAAACACACCATCTTGAACAGCTTTATTAAATGATGCTCCATTTAATATATCTGCATTCCATACCGACTTTAAATAATCTCTATATGAAGATCCATTTCCATTCCATGCTAAAAGCACTTCTTGAAATTGTTTTGTATCAAATAAAGGTCTAATAGTTGGCTGCATCATTGAATAATGACCAGATTTTATTTCAACATCTCCCCAAGATTCTAAATAGTGAGGTGCTGCTGCAATAAATTGACACTTAGTAGATGTCTCATCTTGTTTCATCGAAAATGCCACAGATAAATCCGTCTTAATTAAGCCTTCAGCAAAATCTGACGTATTTGGCAAAGTGTACATTGGGTTAACACCACTCATGATGATAGCTCCAACTTTACCAGCGTTCATATCAGAAACTAATTGCATTACTGCCTTATCGTTTCCTTGTCTTGTTTTTATTGTAGTCTTAGGATCAAATGCTTTACTATTTAAGTATTCATTCAATTCTAACACAACTGTTTGTGCGTTTACATCTTGAATGCCTGTCACTACAACCGCATTGCTACCTGCTAAACTTAATTCTTTAGCTGCAGCTTTAACTGCTTTGTCAAGACCCTCTGGGAGTTTTGCTCCACCTACAGAATTCCCTGTAACGTAGCTATATAATTTAGCTAATGCTAATTTTTGTTCACTTGGTTTTAATGGCACACGCTTATCAGCACTTGCACCTGCCAATGACATAATAGATTCGAACTGAACGTGTCTAGACATTTTACCATGACTAGGTACACGCTTCGAAGTATAACCCGAATCAAATCCACCTCCTTGCCAATCTCCTAAGAAATCAGCACCAACAGATACAATTGTCATGGCTTTAGAGAAATCGTAATTAGCCATTCCTCTCGATCCATACTTTGCTTGGTAAGCATCTAAAGTTGCAGATTCTGAAACCGCATCATACGTCACATGACGTACATTACCATATTTTTCAGTAAATTCTGCAATAAGTTTATGTGTAGATGGACTCGCTAAAGTTTGTGTTAAGAATACAATTTCTTTACCATCACTAAGTCCATTTAATTTTGAAGTTGTTTGAGACATAAATGATCCCCAAGAAATAGCTGTTTCACCTTTCATAGGTGATTTAACTCTTAAGTTATCATATAATCCTAAAACTGAAGCATTAACCCTTGCATTTGCAATACCATTGGTAGCAGCATCAGTGTTATTTTCAATTTTAATAGGTCTTCCTTCTCTTGTTTTTACTAAAACACTTGCAAAATCAAAACCATTAGCAATTGTTGTTGCATAATAGTTAGCAACACCAGGAATAATTTCATTTGGTTGCACTACATAAGGAATTGATTTAATAACTGGTCCTTCACAAGCAGCTAAAGAAGCTGCAGCTGTACTAAAACCAACGTATTTTAAGAAATCACGACGCGATGTAGATGAAGATTCTAATACTTCTTTATCTCCTAAAAACTCATCTGTTGGAATCTCTTCCACAAACTCATTTTGTTGCAGCGCCTCAACAATAGAGCTATTTTCGTTTAGCTCTTCAACACTTTTCCAGTATTTCTTGTTTGATGACATATAATTTTGAATTACTTCTTATATTTCTATTAATAATGACACTTTCCACATTCTAATCCACCCATCTGTGCCGCAGTTAACTGCTCAACACCATATTTTTTAGATAGCTCTTCGTGTATCTTAGTATAGTAATCGTTATCCTTAACTTTTACATTTGTTTCTCTATGACAATTAATACACCAACCCATTGTTAATGGTGCGTCCTGATACATTATTTCCATTTCTTCAACAGGACCATGACATTCTTGACATTCAATTCCACCTACAACAACGTGTTGTGAGTGATTGAAATATGCAAAGTCTGGTAAATTATGTACGCGTATCCATTTTACTGGCTTAGAATCTCCCGTGTAACCAGTTCCATCCCAACCTACAGCATCATATAATTTTTGAATCTCTGCGTTGTAATCTTTCCCAAACTCACTCATACCTTCAGCAAATGTATCCGCTGATACTTCTGAAATTGACTTATGACAGTTCATACAAACATTTAAAGACGGAATACCAGATGTTTTACTAACTCTTGCTGAAGAGTGACAGTATTTACAATCAATACCATTATCACCCGCATGAATTCTATGTGAGTAATGTATTGGCTGAACTGGTTCGTATCCTTGATCTATACCAACCTGCATAAAATATCCATATACAAAATAACCACTAGCTAATAAAAAGAAAATAGCTGTTACTAATACTAAGAATTGGTTTTGAACAAATGCTTTCCATATTGGCAAACGCTTTGTTTCTGCAGCAACATCAATCCCTTTAGCTTCAGCAAATCGATTTAATGTGCGTTTAACTAAAATTAGAGCCATTGCTAATAACGCAAATAAAACTCCTAATGCACCGAGAATTAAGTTGTTTGAAATTCCTCCTTTATCCGTAGGGTCAACTTCTGGACCTTCAGGCACAACAGGCTTTGGTTTTTCCTGAGCAGTATATGCCAAAATATCAGCAAGCTGTTGATCATCTAACTGTGGAAAAGCAGTCATAGGAACATTGTTCCATTCCGCAAGAACCTTATTAGCATACGCATCGCCAGACTTAATTAAAGCAGAACTGTTACGAATCCATGAATATAACCACTCTCTATCCAATCCTTGTTCATCTGCTAGTCTCGCTTCTACATGACGCAAAGCAGGACCAGTCATTGGCTTATCTAATTTATGACAAGCCGCACAATTAGCATTAAATAAAGATTTCCCATTTACAGGGTCACCATCTTGAGCATTAATTGAGATTGAAAACGTAAGTAATAAAATAAAACCGAGATGAAGAATCTTTGAGGTTAAATTACGGTAGATCACCTGTTTCATATTGTTAGTTGAATTATCTTCTAATGTTTGGTATGATTTTTTCATTATGTAATATGACAAAAGTCATCTTTTTTTGAAAAACTCAAGCAAAAGTAACATTTAAAGTGGATTTTGAAAATCTTAGAGAAGTGTTAATTAATAATTTATACCAATTCTAAATAAGATTTTAAAAGGTTTATCGTTGAATACTATACCTTTGCTTTTAAATACTAAATTATGATATTAAAAATCAAATATTTAAGCACAACCTTATTACTCGTTGTCTTTTCTTTTTTTGTTAACGCACAAGAAGGTGAAGTAAGAATAAGTCAGGATAGTGATATTGATAAATTGCTTGAATATAAAAAGGATATTAAGACATCTAAAGTATATAGAATCCAAGTTTATCAAAGTGTTGATCCTGATAAAGCCCAACGAGAGAAAGCTAATTTTTTAAATTCTTATGGTGAATGGCCCGTTGAAATTATTTGGAACACACCTAACTACAAAGTCTGGGTAGGGAATTTTGCTACACGATTAGAAGCTGATAGAGCATGGGCGAAGATTAAAAAGAAATATATGAATGCAATTATCTTTCAACCTAAATCAGATAAAAAATAGAAATTATTTATTGCACAAAAAAAGCGACCATGTGGCAGTCATGGTCGGAAGAAATTCCGACCATTTTTTTAGGTTTCAAAATGGTCTAAATTTCCTTTACATTTCACAATAATCATAGCAATAGCTAAGTTTCT
>Ga0209121_10000829_pt1 | contig 33041 bp, 33 predicted proteins | sample Cruoilmetagenom3_FD_187292 | JGI IMG/M metagenome (GOLD analysis project Ga0209121, IMG submission 187292) | Oil polluted marine microbial communities from Coal Oil Point, Santa Barbara, California, USA - Sample 3 (SPAdes) (version 2) | ecosystem: Environmental > Aquatic > Marine > Oil seeps ... | reverse complement strand
CCCCCATCCTCTTTCTTGTGGCAGAGAAGGCGAAAGAGATGGTTACAGAAGTGGCGTTCCTCACGAAAGATGTCTTTGAACTCCATAGCTTTCCTCCAGCGGCGATTTGAGATAGCGTTGCATTTGCGCAAGAGTGTGCGCAAAACCTGGAAAAGCTTGATCCGCGTTGCATTTTACCAAATCGTACATTTGATGCCCATTCTCCTTTTCCGAACGCGACCGGGAAGCCGATGTCGCCTCGCTATTCGTAACGGAGGGCATCTATGGGGTTGAGGCTGGCCGCCCGACTGGCCGGGTAGGTGCCGAAGAAGAGGCCCATGCCGATCGACACGCTCAGAGCCATGATCACACTGCTCGAGGAAAGGAGGACGCGGGTGCCCCCTAGCAGGGGGGTAATCACCTGCGCAACGCTGTAGCCCGCCAGGATACCGATAACCCCACCCAGGAGGCTGAGAACCACCGCCTCGGCGAGGAACTGAGCCAGGATGTCCCTGCGCTTGGCCCCCACCGCCTTGCGGATGCCGATCTCCCGCGTCCGCTCCGTCACGGACACCAGCATGATATTCATGATGCCGATGCCCCCTACCACTAGGGAGATGGCGGCGATGCTGCCCAGGAGCACGGTGAAGATCCCCACCACTTCCCCTACCGTCTCCACCATTTGGGTCTGGTCAAACACCGTGAAATCGTCAGACTGACCCGCTGCCAGACCGTGACTCGCTCGCAGGATGGCTGTCAGTTCCGCCTTGGCCCATTCCATCTTATCCGTCGAGACGACCTGCACGTCGATAGCGCGCAAGGAGGTGGTGCCCGCTCCCCCGAACTTGATTTGGGCTGTGCTCAAGGGGATGAACACTTGGTCATCCAGGTTTTGGAAGCCACCGAGCCCCTTGCTGGCCAGGAGGCCCACGATTTGATAGTTCTGGCGGTTGATCTTGATCGTCTTACCCAGAGGATCAAGGAGGGTTTCGCCAAAGAGATCTTCGGCCACTGTGGCTCCCAAGACGGCTACCTTGTCCTGATTCGTAAGGTCGAGGCTGTCGATAAAGCGGCCGCTCTCAACCTGGAAATTGCGCACCGTCAGGTAGTCCGGGGTGACCCCCAGCACGGTGGTCTGGGTGTTCTTATTGCCATAGACCACCTGGGCGTTGACAGAGTACTGGGGCGCGATGGCCGATACGGAAGTGGCCAGTTGAGCGATGGCCTTCACATCATAGTTGGTTAGGCTCTGGGCGCTTGCTGCCCCCAGGGACATACCACGGAAAGAGATGGCCCCTGACGAGATGGTCAGCAGGTTGGAGCCTAGACTCTCGAACTGCTCGGTGACTTGTGCCTGGGTGCCGCTGCCCAAGGCCACCAGGGCGATGACAGCGGCCACGCCGATGACTATGCCCAGCATGGTGAGCCCTGAGCGCATCTTGTTGGCCGCTAGAGAGCGCATAGCCACTCGTGCAATTTCGATGATGTTCATTCTCGTCTCTCCGTCTCCGGTCCTCCCCCACCAGGTGAGACGCCCCTCATCATAAAGAACCCGCCCGTCTCCTCGGCCGGCTGGTACTCGATCACCACTTGATCGCCCTCATTCAAGCCTCGTATGACTTCCACATATAGGCCGTCGCTCAACCCCACCTCTATCCGCGTCGCCACGGCAGGTCCCTGGGGAGAGTCCTGCACCATCACCACGTTCCCTTCCTCACCCTGCTGCACCGCCAGGGCCGGCACCAGTAGCACATTCTCCCGCTGGCCCACGATGATCTTAAGATTGGCGGTCATCCCCGGCTTCAGGGGCGCCTCTTCGGGCCCCTCCAGGCTCATCGGCACCTCATAGGTGAGGATGTTCTGCACCAGATTCCCCTGCAGCGGCACCTCCAGCACCTGTCCTTGGAACTGTAGCCCCGGGAAGGCGTCGAAGGTGATCTCCACCTCCTGACCGATCTCCACCTGGCTGATATCGGTCTCATCCACAAAGGCCCGCACCTCCAGGTTCGAGAGGTCGGCCAGGGTGACCACAATAGTGGTCGGATAGACGAGGTCTCCCACCTCGGCGCCCGTCGAGATGATCGTTCCGTCAAAGGGAGCGACCATGGTGGCCGCTTCTAGGGCGGCCTGGGCATCCGCGAGATCGGCTTGGGCGCTGGTAACCTTGGCCTGGGCCACCTCGACATCTTTGGGGTCGGGGCCAGCCACCATCTCGGCCAGGGTGTCCTGAGCCTTTTGCAGGTTGTACTCGGCCTGGGGCACCTGGTCTTGGGCGTTGGCGAGGTCTATCTCGCGGTTAAGGAGGGCCCTCTCCAGCCGCTCCTTGGCGGTCACCAGGCCATTCCAGTCTAGGTCGAGTCTCTCCTTAGTGATGCGGCCGTTTTCATACTTTGTCAGGGACTCGCCGTAGTTGGCCTCATACCAGTTAACCTCGTACTCCAGGCCACGGATCCTTTCGGCGTTGTCGGAATCGGTTTGGACGAGGCGTAAATTCTTCTGGGCATTTTCCAGGGCCACCTGGGCCTGGGTCACGGCCCGCTGGGCTCCAGCCAGGTCTAGATCGGTATAGGGGTTTTGGACCTCCTCCAATTGACTTTGGGCGATGGTCAGGTCGGCCTCAGCCTGGGTCACGGCCCGCTCCAAAGTCTCGGTATCGATGCGGGCCAACAGGTCCCCGGCCTTCACCTGCTGGCCCGGGGCCACTTTCAGTTCGGTCAGTTCGATCTTGTTGACGTCGAAGGTCAACTTCTCCTGGCGGGGGGCGTAGACCTCGCCGGTGGGGGCGATGGTGGCCGTTAGATTCCCTCGCTCCACCATCACTACTTGGGTGAGGCTGGTGGTCTGGGGCGCTTGGTTTCGGGTCCACAGCATCCACCCGGCTATCCCCGCCACCGCGACCACTAGAACCAGGGCTAGCCACTTCAACAAACGCTTCAGCCGTTGCATTTTCATACCTCCCTCAGGGCTTATGGGGCCGTGGAGATTCGGATGGACCGAGCGGTGATGCTGCCATCATCGTTCCGCGAGCCCGAAACGACCACCTGCTCGCCTGCCTCCAGATCCTCGACGCCCACTGTCATAGACTTCTCGATGAGGGTGGTGTCGGTGGTTTGCACCCGGATCTCTCCCTCCTCGCTGCTGACGACGAGGGTATCCCCCTCGATCGCTTCGATGGTGCCCATGATGCCACCACCAAATCGCTGGGCTTCTGCACCTGATGGGGGTGTCCCCACCATCTCTAGGAATTGGCCACCTCGGCCGCCCATCCCTGGGAACTGGCCACCCTGGCCTGCCATCATCTCCATTAAACGGGCGGGATCCTGCATTAGCCGGTTTTCCCCCACCCTCATCCCGGCCCAGAAGGAGCCAGCCCCCACGGCCAGGACGAGTAACAATACCCCTATGATGACCAGAGTCTTATTCATCGCTTTTCTCCTCTAGTTTTGGTTTCATCACTCCCTGGCTGGCCCACGATGCGCCCGTCAAAGAGTTGTACGATACGGCCAGCGCGGGCGCCTATCTGGGGGTCATGGGTGACCACTATGACTGTGATGCCCCGCTCCCGGTGTAGTGCCTCGAAGATGGCTAGGATCTCCTCGCCCGATTTGCTGTCGATGTTGCCTGTGGGCTCATCGGCCAAGATGATGGCTGGCTCATTCACCAGAGCGCGGGCGATGCCCACCCGCTGCTGTTCGCCGCCCGAGAGCTCGTTGGGCCGGTGGCGAGCGCGATGGGCTAGCCCTACTGTCTCCAAGGCCTCAAGGGCCCTTTTCCTGCGATTGGCAACCGCGGCGTAAACAAGGGGCAACTCCACATTCTCCACTGCAGAGGTGCGTGGCAGGAGGTTGTACATCTGGAAGACGAAGCCTATCTTGCGATTCCGAATCTCAGCCAGCTGGTTGTCATTAAGCCGGCTAACGTCGATGCCTTCCAGAGAATACGACCCCGAAGTCGGCTGGTCGAGACAACCGATGATGTTCATCAGAGTGGACTTGCCGGAGCCGGACGGGCCCATGATGGAGATGAACTCCCCCATCTCTATCTTCAGCGAGATGTCGCGCAGGGCGTGGACCTCCACCTCGCCCATCCTGTAGACCTTGGTCACGCCTTTTAACTCGATCATCGTGCCGCTATTCCTCTCATCTCTTTCTCTTCTCTGTAGCACGAAAGGTGCGAATAGTATGATATGTTTTACAAATCACACGAAATTATATCATATTATTATCTTACCGCAAAGAGATGAAGAAATTGTGAAGGGCCGATAGAGAATAGATGAAATTAGAGCGCCACAAGACCTCCTGGCGCTCTCACAACATCTTCTGCGCTGCCCCTTTTCCACAGTAAGGGCAATGAGCCCATGTAAGTCCCTGGCTACCCATAAAAAGCCTCGGCTGGGCTTTATTGATCAGATGACTATTCCAATACAGGCTGATGTCGCCGACCCTTCTACCAGATGCCAGGAAATGGGTGATAGCGTACCCGCCTGGCATATTCTTTGTACCCGTTGAGCTCATCTTGCAATGTTCTATCTTCCGGCGCAGTTCGGATAATAACAATCAGCACCGCGAACCCCCGGGGATAAGCCCCCATAGGGAGCCAGGCAGTGAGGTACGCCCATCGTAAACATGATCATCCCAACGTTGCCGAGATCGCATACATATACGGCGTTTTCTACGCGCAAAAATGTACACAAAACCCGGAGAAAAATGTCAATCGTATTTGCCGAGTTCCACGGACCTCAAGTCTACGAGATCCGGTCCTGGCGGCTGACGCCGCACGAATAACGGTTGAGAGCTCTTCTATCGGCCCTGGCAAGGGAGGGTGAAGACGAAGGTGGCCCCCCGGCCCACCTCGCTCTCCGCCCAGATCCGTCCCCCATGGGCTTCCACCAACTGTTTGGCGATAGCCAGACCCAGCCCACTTCCACCCTGGACTCGAGAGCGGGACTTGTCGCTGCGATAGAACCGTTTGAAGAGGTAAGGCATCTCCTCTGGGGGGATACCAGGGCCCGTATCGGTAACCCTCACCTCCACCCAGCCATCTACCTCCTCAGCGGCCACGGTTACCTTGCCCCCTGATGGCGTATAGGTGACACCGTTGGAGAGGAGGTTAGAGACCACCTGGTTGATCCGCTGGGCATCGGCCCTCACCTCCGGAAGCCGTTCGGGCACCTCCTCCACCAAGAACACCCCCTTCTCCGAGGCTTTCTTTCTCATGCCCGTCACCACCCTGGAGATGAGAGCCTCCAGGTTCACCGGACCCCTTTCGATCTCCAATTGGCCGGCGTCTGCCAAGGCCAGTTCCCGCAGATCGTCGACCAGTCGAGCGAGGAGAAGAGTCTCCTCATGGATAATGCCTATATTCTCCTGGGTAGGGGCAAAGACCCCATCCTGCAACGCCTCCAAATGGCCCCGTATGACGGCAAGAGGAGTGCGGAGCTCATGGGCTATATCGGCTACCATGTTCTTCCGCAACTTCTCGGCCCTCTGGAGACTTTCGGCCATCTCGTTAAAAGCCCGCGCCAACTCCCCTATCTCATCGCCAGAGTCCACCTCCACTCTCTGGGAGAGCTCCCCCTGAGCCAACTTCCCAGCCGCATCTTTAAGCCTCCCCAAGGGCCTAGTGATCTGCATGAAGAGGAGCCCTCCCAGGAGGAGGGCTATCACCACCCCCAAAACCCCAGCCAGGATAACAGAGAGGTTGACTCGCTGCAGGAACGCCCTCTCCAAGACACCCATCCTCTCCCCCGGGCCCTCAGTGATGAGGAGAGCCACGGTCTGGCCCTCAGGCTGGATGGGAAGGCCCCGTTCCAATTGTTCCCCCTCCATCCTCTCATTCCGCTGCCAGGAATCGAAGAGTACGCTACCGTCCGGCCGGGCCAGGATGATCCGCTCTCCGGGCATCCCTCTGGGCCCCGCCAGCACCCCACGAGAGAGCAGCCACTCCACCCCCTCCCAACCTCCGTGCTCCCCATAATAGTCTGCCAAGGCTGAAGAGAGGTCCTGAGTCTCCTGTATGCGTCCTCTAACCAGGAGGCGTTGGAACTCGACGCCAATGGCCCGATAGGCCACGAGGGTAACCCCAGCCAGGGTCACCAGAACCACCAAGGCGAAGCCGCCCGTCAACTTAAAGAAGAGGCTACCTCGCATCCTTCTCCTCCGCAAATTTGTACCCCACCCCATGAATGGTCAAGATATAGCGAGGCTCATGGGGTTGGGGCTCTATCTTCCACCGCAGATTTTTGATATGGACATCTATGGTCCGTTCATAACCTTCGTAGGCATACCCTTGAACCATCTCCAAGAGTTGGAGGCGGGTGAAGACCCGCCCTGGATGGCGCATCAATGCAGTCAAGAGGTCGAACTCGGTGGGGGTCAACCTCACCTCTCTACCCCCTACCTTCACCATATGGCGGCCCTGGTCGATGGTTACCTCCCCCAGGGAGATTATCTCTGGCTCTGAAGGCCTCTCGGCACGTCGGAGGACAGCCCTCACTCGGGCCACCAGTTCCCGCGGGCTGAAGGGCTTGGTGATGTAATCATCGGCACCCAATTCTAAGCCCACCAACTTATCTGCCTCCTCCACACGGGCGGTGAGCATGATGATGGGGATGTCGGATTCCCGACGCAAGTGCCGACAGACATCAAGCCCATCCATCTCCGGGAGCATTAGGTCCAAGATGACCAGGTCTGGCCGCTCCTGCCGAGCCATGAAGAGGGCTTCGTTCCCATCGTAGGCGGTCAGCACGTTGAGGCCTGCCCGTTCTAGATAGGCTCGCACCACCTTGACTATCTCTCGATCGTCCTCCGCTATTAGCACCCTCTTGCCCATAGTTATCTAAGGATAACCTAAGGCTAGGTTGCTGTCAAAGAGAAGGGGGAACGAGAGTTTGCCTCGTTCCCCCCGGAGAGTACGCCCAGGGCCTGCCTCCCTCACTAGCGCGGCCGGCCCTCCTCAACCGGCCGCAGGGTGGATGAAGCACAGCGCCTTTAGAGCGAGGAGGAACTGGGCGCCACGGTCACTGGCCCGCAGGAATGCAGCCTCGGCCCCAGCCGCGGCCAAAGCCCCGTCCCATAGGGAAGAAGCCCTTTTCAAGCCCCGCAAGCATCCAGTCGGCCTGGTCCTGACTTATGTTTCCGTCTTCCACGGCCTGCTGGATGGCCTGTTGCATGGCCTCGGCTCGCGCGGCATTCATGGCTTCCTGCATCGCATCCATCTCGATGCCTTGCTCCTCAGCGATCTCGTCCAGGCTCTTGCCTCCATGCGACTCGGCGAAGAGCCCTTCAGGGGTCAGCCCCAGGGCGTCAGCGGCGGCGTCAAACAACGCCCACATGCCACCAGCCCGGCCAAAACCGAAGCCGCGGCCTCTGCCGCCCCAACCAAAGGGAGCAGGGGGCGTAGGCTCGTCAGCGAACACAATTGTCACTCCGGCCACGCCTGCCAGTAGTAGCACTATCAGCGCCCCGCTGGACAGCAGGATAAGCCTCTTCTTCGTCATCGGATTCACCTCCTTTCTACCACTATCTTACCGAAGAGAAGTGAAGAAATTGTGAAGAGCCGATAGAGAATAGATGAAATTAGAGCGGTACAAGGTTCATAGCGCTTCCACCAGGCTGAGGCAACTAGGGAGAGAAAAGCGAAGGAGGCGAGGGGTCACCTTTACCCCCAGAGCGATGAGGATCAGATGCCAGACTAGAAAGGGAGCAAGTCGCTCCTGCTTCACCTACATAGGGTGTATCTTTTGTCAAAGCCCATTGCCAGAGCGGCAAAAATATGGTATTATAGTAAGTGGTATTTTTCACAAAAGGGACAGATTTAGGTTGAGGAGGATGGCAGGCAGGAAGAAGGTTCCCCGGATCGTAGTCCAGCGTCTACCCCTATATCTTCGGGCCCTCTCCACTTTGGAGGAGGGGTCGCTGATCACCTCTCAAGAGTTAGGGGAGATGTTGGGGATCAGTTCGGCCCAGATACGCAAAGACCTTTCTTATTTTGATGGCTTTGGAAAGCAGGGAACCGGGTACCAGGTGGGATTTCTCCGCCAGAAACTGCGGGAGATCCTGAACGTGGATAGAGAGTGGGGCATGGTCTTGGTAGGGGTAGGCGATTTAGGGCACGCTATCGCTCGCTATGGAGGTTTCAAGAGGGCAGGTTTCCACGTGGTAGCCGCCTTCGACGATGATCCGACGAAGATAGGAAAACGGGTCGGTGGTCTAGAGATCATGGATGTAGCCCTTCTGCCTGAGGTTGTAACCCGGATGGGTCTGCGGGTGGGCATCATCGCCGTCCCGGCCAGTAATGCTCAGGAGGTGGCTACGGCTATGGTGACCTCGGGGATAAAAGCTATCCTCAACTACGCACCTGTGGCCCTCAACGTCCCCGAGGAGGTACAAGTCTATCAGGCCGATCCCCTGGTGGGCTTGCGGAGCATGACCCACTACTTGGAGGGTTCCTAAAGTTCAGGTAGGCTCTTCTTGAGGAGGTGATAGTTCTCCAGGGCCTTTCCAGCGCCTAGAGCCACGCAAGCCATCGGTTGATCAGCCAGATAGGCCGGGATGCCGGTTTCTTTGGCCAGGTAGCGGTCCATGTTGCGGAGGAGGGAGCCACCACCGGTCATCACCATGCCCCGATCGATGATGTCGGCCGCTAATTCGGGTGGGGTATCTTCCAGGACGGATTTCACTACGGAGACGATGGCCGCCAGGGGCTCGGCGATCGCTTCGGTTACCTCTCCAGAACTGACCTCGATGATCCGTGGCAGCCCCGCTACTTGATCTCGTCCCCGGGCCTCCATGGTCAGTTCCTCTTCTAGGGGTAGAGCGCTCCCTATCTCGATCTTGATCTCCTCTGCCGTACGCTCCCCTACCATGAGGTTGTATTTTCGCCTCAGGTAAGCGGCGATCGCGTCATCCATCCGGTTTCCCCCCACACGAACCGACCCGGCGACCACGATATCGTTCATGGAGATAACGGCGGCCTCGCTTGCCCCTCCGCCTATGTTTATGACCATGTTTCCCGTGGGTGTATGGATGGGCATCCCCGCGCCCAGGGCCGCAGCCAGAGGCTCGGGGATGAGGTGGGCGTTTTTGGCGCCGGCTTGGATGGCGGCATCATGTACGGCCCGGCTCTCCACGGTGGTTACCCCCACGGGGACGCTGATCATCACCTCTGGGCGAAAGAGACGGAAACGCCCCACGATCCCGGAGATGAAATAACGGAGCATCGCCTCGGTGACCACATAGTCGGCGATGACGCCGTCGCGCATAGGGTGAAGTACCTCGATGCTCTCTGGAGTGCGGCCCATCATAGCCAAGGCTTCCCGTCCAATGGCCACGATCCGGTTATCGCGGATGGAGAGGGCCACTACTGAGGGTTCTTGGAGGACGATCCCTTTGCCCCCCACATGGACTAAAACGTTTACCGTGCCCAGGTCCACCCCGATCTGTTTCTCAAACATCTCGCCTCTCTCTAGTGGCTAAATTTTCTCTTCGGGAGGTCTCACCTCCCGTGGCCTGCGCCTGCGACGAGCCACTTTCAATCGGATTCGGGAGCGACGCAGGGCTCCCTCTATACCCGCCAGATCGACGCCGTCCGGTCTCTCCCTTAGTAGTCTTTCGGCTCTCTCCCTGGCCGCCTCTGCCCTAGCGGTATCTATCTCCTCGGCTCGCTCGGCGATATCGGCTAGGACTATCACCTTGTTGGAACGGACCTCCATGAAGCCGCCGCTGATAGCCACGGAGATCTCCTCCTCATCCCTCTTGATCCGCAACTCCCCCACCTCCAAAGCGGTGAGCAGCGGAGCGTGATGAGGGAGTATCCCCAATGTCCCCAAGGCGCCAGGAGCAACCACCATATCCGCCTCGCCGGAGAAAACGACGCGCTCCTGGCTGACGACATCTACCTTGAGTTTGGCCATCATCCCCCGCTTATCTCTTTCGCTCTCTCCACCGCCTCCTCTATGGTGCCCACCATATAGAAGGCCTGCTCCGGGAGATCGTCGTGCTTCCCCTCTAGGATCTCTTTGAAGCCGCGCACCGTCTCCCGCAAGGGGACGTATACCCCGGGCCTTCCAGTGAAGGCTTCAGCCACGAACATAGGTTGGGAGAGGAAGCGTTGAATCTTCCTGGCTCGGGCTACGGTGACCTTATCCTCCTCAGATAACTCGTCGATGCCCAGGATGGCGATGATATCTTGGAGGTCCTTGTACCTTTGAAGCACCCTTTGGACCCCTCGTGCCACCTGATAATGCTCCTCTCCCACTACACCGGGGTCCAGGATGCGGGAGGTGGAGGCTAGGGGGTCTACCGCGGGGTAGAGCCCCTGCTCCGAGAGGGAGCGCTCCAGGGAGATGGTGGCGTCTAGGTGGGCGAAGGTGGCTACGGGAGCGGGGTCGGTATAGTCGTCGGCGGGGACGAAGACCGCCTGGAAGGAGGTGATGGAGCCCCGCTTGGTGGAGCAGATCCGCTCTTGGAGTTGGCCCATCTCCGCCGCCAGGGTGGGCTGATAGCCCACCGCTGAGGGCATCCGTCCCATGAGCGCCGATACCTCGGAGCCAGACATGACGAAACGGAAGATATTATCGATGAAAAGGAGCACGTCCTGACCGTGGTCGCGGAAATACTCGGCCATGGCTAGCCCCGTGAGGCCCACCCGGAGGCGGACCCCTGGTGGCTCGTTCATCTGGCCGAAGACCATGACCGTCTTATCCATCACCCCAGTGCGCCTCATCTCGTACCAGAGGTCGTTTCCCTCTCGGCTTCTCTCGCCGATGCCGGAGAAGACGGAGACGCCGCCATGCTCGAGGGCGATATTGCGGATTAACTCCATGATGATGAAGGTCTTCCCCACCCCAGCCCCGCCGAAGACGCCGGTCTTGCCGCCTTTGGTGAAGGGGGAGATGAGGTCGATCACCTTCAGGCCGGTCTCGAAGACCTCGACGGTGGTGCTTTGCTCCTCTAGGGAGGGGGTGGGTTGATGGATGGGGCGGTATTCCTCCGCCTCCACTGGGCCTAACTCATCTATGGGTTCGCCCAAGACATTGAAGAGGCGGCCCAGGGTGGCGGGCCCCACCGGCACCTTGATGGGGGCCCCGGTATCTATCGCCTCCAGGCCCCGCCGCAGCCCATCGGTGGTATCCATAGCCAGGCAGCGTACCCACTCATCGCCGATATGCTGCTGCACCTCAAGAACCAATTTTGAGCCATCCCGGTATATCTCCACGGCGTTATAGATCGCAGGCAGTTCCTCGGGGGGAAACTCCACATCCACCACGGGGCCGATCACCTGAACTACTCTGCCTTTTATGCCTTTAGACATAGAAGCCTCCTAGATGAACTTTCGGCTATTTGTCCCCTCTAATTTTCTCTCTAATCCAATCCCAGTCGTGATTAAAGAAACTCTTGAAATTGTCCTTTAGCCATTCATAGTAGTCGTTTTCCACATACTCACAGAACACTCTCACTAGATCGGATTTCTTGATATCCAGCGGGATTTCGATACCTGCATCACTAAGTTTGCTGTCGAGAAATTCTTCAACGACCGCTTGATCAAGCATGATATTTCACCTGAACTTCCATCGCATTATGATATCGTGTATCCGATGTAGGTATTTTCTCTGCAGTTCATTAACGACGCTATTGAAGGTGCGAATCTCTTGATCTCGAATAGGGGTGGGGTTGCCTGATTCGATTCGTTGCCACGCCACTGCTCTGCAAAAAGCTTCGCCAACCAATTCCGCAAGCATTGTTCTTCCGTTTTCTGTTTCCGCGCCATCGAGGCCCGGCCCTAAGTATTTTGCAACCACAGGGAACTCAACAAATATCTTGATTATGCCAGCCTCGTAGAAGGTCCTTTGTATCGGGTTATCTGTTTCGTCAGGAACTATATCCCGAACAAAACCACCAGCCTTAGCAACAAGTTTTCTTCGCTTGCGCTTCTTTCTTTGAGGCCCCACCTTCACTAGAGCGATGGCCTCAGTATCTGCAAATCTAGCATGCAAAGAAGCCTCTGCTCCCAGCACCCGGCCAACGGCATTGAATGTGCCATGGTAGAGGTTTGCGTATCTGAGGTGTCTCCTTAGAGACACTTCACGTGTCAGAATCTGGACATCGGGGTTATCTGATTCAACTTCAGCACGAGGGACTTTCACTGGGTTTACCAAATCTTCAGGAGCATAAATAGAAAAGGTTCGAGGCTTATCTATTTCGATATTGGCTAGTTCTGGTTTTATAATTAAGTCATATATCTCACTCGGTTCGATCGGAACTTCCAGCTCTTCGAGTTCATTATTAGCCAATCTGTTCAGCAAATTGCACAGGCGTCTAAGCATCTTCTTGGTAGAAGCAGGAGTTTCCTTGCGGGGGCCTTTCTCCAGTTCTTTTTTCTTCCTCTCAATCAAGGGTGCTAGTGCTTGCTCAACGGTACTTTCTAGTGTCTTGCAGAATTCGTGATGCCACTCTAGTCCTGCCCTGTTAGGATCAATTATCCCCCAATCCCCTTCTCTGATTCTATCTGCCAGCCCTTTGCATAATACTTCCCCGTAGAAATAGAAGGCAGCCGGGTCGTTCTGATATCTGAAGAGTTGGTTGTCCAAGATCGCCCCTTCTGTTTTTATGAGGAGACCGGCCTGGGCGAAGGGGTTATTTCGCGGTGGGTCAAACGGTTCGTCACTCTCGTAGATCTTGACCTTTACGGTGTCTCCATACCCTGGAAGCCTAAACTCCTTTTCTAGAACCAGTTCCGAGGGTGGACATTCATATCCTATTCGCGACTCATAGTAAGTCCTCTTATAGGAGTCGAAATGCAGCCATATTTCTCTGCGCGGGGAAGAGTTTATGTCCCTCAAGGCATAATGATTTTCTACCCGGGGCTTTAAGGTCTTGTAATCGGGCACCGATATTTTCTCATTAGTAACCTTGATTCTTACAAGCGTGCCAGAGCCGGTTTCTATCCCAATCTCTTCTCGCTGAGAATCGGTGGGGGGCATTTCTAGTATCGGACTATATTGAGCCTTCCGCTTGTGCGCATCCCACCATATCCGTGTTGCGCTCAGTCTGTTCGCTTGGATCGTGTAAATCTCTGCTTCGCCCAGACTAATGATCGCTTCTTTGAGCCCTCTCCCGAACAATCCCCTCACGCTACGACCTTTTTCAAATCCACTAGTTTCTCCGGCGAATTCCAACGCTTTTTCTAAGCCATCTGTGGTCATGCCTTGAGCAAAGTCCCAGACCTTCAGCTCTTTACACCTACCGCCTTTCAATCGGTACACAAATATATGTATGATCCCCGTGGTCTTATTGCCCTCCTGCTCCAATTTTCTGTAACTATCGTCGCTATTTGTTACAAGTTCCACTACAGCGTCCACTACGCTCCTAATGGTTCCCATTGCCATCTGTTGTATTATTCTCGGATTAATGGGTAGGTCCCGGCTGCCTTTGAACTCCATTTCGCGCCTCTGGCTCAATATCGCCTTTTCAGATCGAGTTTATCCTCGCAAGTACTTAGGAATTCGCGTAGATCCTCTTCTTCGCACTCTTCGGCTAGATTCTTACAATATTGCAGGCTCTGCTTTACTACTCTTAGCGGGGTTTCCAATGTACAGTGCAACATTCTCCTCAATTCAGTCTCACTGACTGAAAAGTGCTCCCTATCTTGCTGAAATCTTGCATACACCTCATTTTGCTTCAATGGATTTATCAATTTTGCTTCTTGGCCTTTCGCGAGCTTCCTGATCGGGCCAGGCGGCATCTTTCTGCCAGTAAGAGTCCTCTCTAGCTCCCGGGCTACTTGCTCTCCAAACCTCGTTACGGAGAAGACGGTTTTGGCACTGCCTGTAACCCACCCCTTCTGCCGAAGAGTCCTCAGAGCACGATCTAGTCTCAATGAGTCAGGCCATTCTGGGTAGCGGTAGAAACCAAAGGTCTTGGGAAATAGAGTAAAACACTCCTTGACAAGTCGTTCAAAAGAACACTCTTCACTATTCCTATTCACTGAGTATATTGCGAATACAATCTGCTTACCTATTTCAATTCGCTGATAGACTTTCTCATCAAATGGAGACACGATTTCTCTCCCTAAATCCCCTCTCTAAATAAATTCTAAGGTCTTTTATTGTCATCTTCGAATGACCCGATAAACAACTAACTAGGCAACCTCTTTTGCCACCCAAGATAGAAATACTTGCTTATATTCAGGGGTCATCTTAATTGCTTCGGAGCTTACTTCGTAAACCCCATCGCCCACAAATTCGGTGTCTCCGTAAATCCCGTCGGCTTCTAGCAGACCCACGAGGCAATCCAGATGTGATGCGCTCACTCCTGGAAACGCCTTTGCCACCACTTCATTGATATAGTCCTGTGGCTGTCCGCCCTCCTTTTCAAATCTGATGAAATCCTGATAGGAAAAATGACGTGCGAAGGTCTCAAGGAAAATTGGATCGATTATAAGGATTTGCGCAGAATCGACTACAAATCTTGTCTTGTTCATTATTTTTCTCCTAATCTACGCCACTGCCCTTACCTTCGCCAGCGCCTCTGCTCCTCCGGCGATGTCCATGATCTCCTTAGTTATCGCCTCCTGGCGGGCCCGGTTATAGGATAAGGTTAAATCCTCCACCAGCGCTTCGGCGTTCTCGGTGGCGTTCCGCATGGCCACCATGCGGGCGCTGTGCTCGCTGGCCAAAGACTCCAAGATGGCTTGATAGACCTGCAACTCCGTGAAGCGAGGCAGCACCTGTCCCAAGATAGTCCGGGGGTCGGGCTCGAAGATATACTCCAGCGCTACCTTGATTTCTCTCGCTGCCCTTATGGGCAGAAGTTGCCGCAGCGCTGGCCTGTGGACGAGGATGTTTATGAAGTTGGTATAGGCGATGATGACTTGATCGAAGGTACCCCCCAGGAAATCGTCTATCAGCGTCCTGGCGATGGGGGTAATGTCGGTGAAGGCTGGCTGGTCTGGTATCCCCGTGAACTCGGCGACGATGTCGCCTCCATAGCGGAGCATGAAATCTCTACCCTTGCGCCCCACGGTGACCAATTTGACGGGGCTCGTCGCCTCACCGATGAACTCGGCTGCCAGGCGGACTATATTATGGTTGTAGGCTCCGGCCAACCCGCGGTCGCCGGTGATAAGAAGAAGCCCTATGGTGTTCACTGAGCGGTAGGTCAGTAGAGGGTGAGGGGGCTCCTTGGCTGGCCTCTGGCTAGCCAGAAAGGTGAGGATCTCCCAGGCCTTCTCCGCATAGGGGCGCGTGGCCAAGACCTGCTCTTGAGAGCGCCTCATCTTCGAGGCGGCCACCATCTGCATGGCCCTGGTGACATGCCCGATATTCCTAACGGTCCGTATCCGCTTCTTTATCTCCCGCGGGGTAGCCAGGTTCCTCTCCTTCTTTTGCCCAAACTGCGGTCTTGAACTCCTCTATCGCCTTCCGCAAGAGGGTGGCGGTTTCTTCCGATAGGTCCTTCTCTCGAGCGATGGTCTCCCCGATCTGGGGGTGGTTCTCCTTCATGAAATGATGGAAAGCATCCTCCCAATCCCCCACCTCCTCCACAGGGAGATCATCGAGGAAATCATTGGTCACGGCATAGATGATCATCACCTGTTGCTCCAAGGGCATGGGGAGATACTGAGGTTGCTTCAATATCTCCGTGATGCGCTGCCCTCGCTCTAGTTGCTCCCTGGTAGCCTTATCTAAGTCTGAGCCGAACTGGGCGAAAGCCGCCAATTCCCGGAACTGGGCCAGTTCTAAGCGCAGTTTCCCGGCCACTTGTCTCATAGCCCGGACCTGAGCCTTGCCCCCCACTCGGGAGACGGAGAGTCCCACGTTGAGGGCCGGCCGGATGCCGGCGTAGAAGAGATCGCTCTCCAGATAGATCTGCCCGTCGGTGATGGAGATGACGTTGGTGGGGATATAGGTGGATATATCGGCCGCCTGGGTCTCGATGATGGGGAGAGCGGTGAGGGAGCCACCGCCGTAGTCGGGATGGAGTTTGGCCGCCCGTTCCAAGAGGCGTGAATGGAGGTAGAAGATGTCGCCGGGGTAAGCCTCCCTTCCTGGGGGACGCCGCAGGAGAAGGGAGACCTCGCGATAGGCCCAGGCGTGCTTAGTGAGGTCATCGTAGACGATGAGGGCATCTCCCCCCCTCTCCATGAACTCCTCTCCCATAGCGCAGCCGGCATAGGGGGCCAGATATTGGAGGGCCGCCGGATCGGAGGCGGTAGCTGCCACCACGATAGTATGCTCCATGGCTCCATACTCCTCCAAAGTGGCTACCGCCCGCGCCAGGGTGGCCCGCTTCTGGCCGATGGCCACATAGATACAGATGATGTCGCCGCCTTTCTGGTTTATTATAGTATCGATGGCCAAGGCCGTCTTACCCGTCTGCCGGTCGCCGATGATGAGTTCTCGCTGGCCGCGCCCGATGGGGATCATGGAGTCGATCGCCTTTATGCCCGTCTGGACGGGGGTATCCACCTCCTTGCGAAGGGTAACGTTGGGGGCGATCCTCTCCACGGGACGGAATCTATCTGTCTCGATGGGGCCTTTGCCGTCGATGGGCTGTCCTAAGGCGTTCACCACGCGCCCCACCAGGGCCTCCCCCACGGGGACCGAGACTATGCGCCCCGTGGCCTTAACTAAATCGCCCTCCTCAATATCGGTATAGTCGCCCATGATGATGACGCCGACATTCTCCTTCTCCAGATTGAAGGCGATCCCCATGACCCCGTTCTCGAACTCCACGAGTTCCGAGGCCATGGCTCCCGCTAGCCCCTCCAGCCGAGCGATGCCGTCCCCCACCTCCACGACGGTCCCCACATCCACAGATTCGAGGGGTGCCTCAAAGGCTTCTATCTCTCGCTTGATGGCTGCGGCTATATCCTCTGCTCTGAAGACCACCTCTACCTCTCTCTATGGCAGGGATAACTTTCCCCAGGCTTTTCCTCAGCAATTGAGATTATACCATACCGCGCTGGGGAAGCAACTCCAAAGGCCCATTGCGGCTGTTCTCTCATGATGGGCCTCTACGGACTAGGATGGATGTGTCCACCTTTACCTCTTTGAAGATGGTAGCCTCACCGATGAGGCGGCCGAAGACGGTGACCGGGCTGGCAGGGCGGACCTCGTCGCCGTGGCTGGCAGGGGTGGGGCCGAAGAAGATGCAGAAGGCCCTCCCCGGGGCCCAGTATCCCAAGTCGCCCACCTCCACCACCTCTTGCCCCCGCTCCGTCTCTAAAGTCACGGGTATGGAGAAGTAGATCTCCTCCCCCCACCTATTGGCTCGTCCCTCGAAGGGGAGGGCCTCCCAGATCGCTTGAGCCGTCTGGGTCTCGTTCAGTTCGGCCTGGGCGGTGATGTTCCCGGCCTGAATCTCGAGGTGATGCCTTGCCTTCTCCTTTACTTGCTCTGACATATCATAAAGGTATTTTCTGTTAGGCTTTACGGTCATAGTTGGCAGGGTGAATTCGGTTAGATATATCTTATCACCTCGCTCACCGGCATCCTCTCCGGGGCTTTCGGCTCCTGGGCGGGGACTCCCAGGGGGATGACCATCACCAACTGTTGCTCCGGAGGGATATCGAGCATCTGGCGCAATTCGTCTTCGATCACCAGAGGCGAGTCCATAACGCAGGCTCCATAGCCTAGTTCATGAGCCTTGAGGAGGAGGTTTTGAACCGCCATAGCCACGCTCTTCTCTACGGTGCGAATGAGCATCGCCTCCAGGTTGGGGCCGCCCAGTTCTTTCACCTTGGCCATGAGGGCGTACTCATCTAGGCCGAAGCGGCTGATGTCGTATCGCTCCGTGCAGGCTACGATGACCGCCGAGGCCTCTCCGAAGAAGCCACCATAAGAGCGCATGAACCGACAGAAGGCGGCCACTCTCTTCTCTCCTGCCTCGTAGGCTCGCTGGGAGAGTTCTTGGAACTTGTCGGAGACCGCTTGGGCCATCTGGGTTATCAACTCCCGTTGGGTGACCAAGATGAAGCGCCAGGGCTGCACATTGGTGCTGGAGGGGGCCCAAGTAGCGGCCTCGATCATGGCTTCAATATCCTCTTCAGGAATGACCGCACCTTTCTCATATTTGCGGATGCTTCGCCGTCCCTTTATGGCCTCATCCAGTTCCATCTTCCTCCTCCTCTTTTATACCTACTATAACACGTACCCTGCTTCGCTCGCTCCTCTCTTCCTCTTCTTGGAGTTCGAGCCCTGTCCCCTCTAGGGCCTCACATAGTTGGATTGGGGAACCATCGCCGCTGGTGACCCCCAGAGCCCAGTTGAGAAAGCGAGACCAGGGGTCTCGTCCCCAAAGCCGTCCCTCATTTACCACCACCAAACGCCCTCCAAGAGCGAGAACTCGAACCATCTCCCTCTGAGCCCGGAGGTCGAGGATGAAGGAAGAGGGGAAAGTAGAGACTAGGGAATCGAAGGCTCCATCTTGGAAGGGCATATCCTGGGCCCGAGCCTGGCAGAGGGGCGCTTTTACCCCTTTGCGTTTCAACTTTCTTTGGGCGATCCTCAGCATGGAGGGGGAAAGTTCCACCCCGTAGCAGAGATAACCTTGGCTCCTCATCTCCGAGAGGAGGTCGCCCGTGCCAAAGCCGGCCTCTAGGATTCTTGGCCCTCGGAGGTGAGGAAGGGCGGCCTGTTGCCACCGGCGCCACTCTCCTCTGGAGACGAGATGACTTACCCTATCGTAAGCCCAGGCGAATTCGTTATAGAGCCTACAGAAGGCGAAAGCCAAAAGGGTTCGCCAAAAGTTTTGTAGCGTGAAAGATGCCTCCTTTGTGAACTGCGGAGCCTTTTGCGGTTCCGCTCTATTCTACTTACCCCCTCTCCCCTGTCAAGGCGCGGTGTAGGTAGGCTAAGAGATAGTGGCCACTTTTCCGGGGTTATAGGGGGTGTCCTTGGCCTCTACCAGGAGGTGAGTAAAACTTCCTTGAAAAACTTACCGGCTATCCCTCGGGATCCCTGCGGGAAAGCCTCGACTCCTCTTTGAGTTTCTGTGGAGTCACCCCTCCAAGTGACGACTTCCCCCGTCGGGCTAAAGCCCGACGCTACACTTCGTAACGTCGCGCTTCGGGGCGACGATCTCCCCTGTTGGCTCGTCCTGGCTGTAGTGGGTCAAGGGCTTTAGCCCCTCACCTAGACCCGCCAGGACAGGCCGGCGCTACGTGTGACCTGAATGGGCGGGGGCTTTAGAACAAAACTACTTAACTGGTAGTTTTGCATTGGGATTTGGTCATTCAGGATAAGGAATGGTCACCATCCCTTGGCTCACCTACGGGTTGTGGAGGGTTGGCGGAGGTGATATAATTTAGAGGAGATGGGAAAGAGCGAGAAGGTTGTAGTAGCCATGAGTGGGGGCGTAGACAGTTCTATGGCTGCGGCCCTGCTCCGAGAAGAAGGGTATGAGGTGATAGGGGTCATGATGCGCCTCTGGACGCCGGAGGGGGTGACTAACCGGTGCTGCTCTCCGGAGGCTGCGGAGGACGCTCGCCGCATCTGTTACATCCTAGAAATCCCTTTCTACCTCCTCAACTTCGAGGAGGAGTTCAAGCGGCATGTGGTCGACTACTTTGAGCGGGAGTACGCGCAAGGACGGACCCCAAACCCCTGCTTGGAGTGCAATCGTCACCTCAAGTTCGGCCTCCTTTTGAGAAAGGCCTTGGCCCTAGGGACCACTTACCTGGCCACCGGCCATTACGCACGGGTAGGATACAATGGCCGCTATCAACTCCTGAAGGGGGTAGATGGGGCCAAGGATCAATCCTACGCTCTATATATGTTGGGTCAGGGGGAGTTGGCTCGTCTCTTGCTCCCTTTGGGCAAGTGTACTAAGGAGGAGGTGCGTTCTCTGGCCCGAAAGATGCGACTTCCCGTGGCTGAGAAGGCCGAGAGCCAGGAACTATGCTTCGTCCCCGAGGCGGGCTATGGCCGATTCTTGCGAGATCATAGAGGCTTGAAGCCTCAGCCAGGGCCTATCGTGGATTTGGCGGGTAATACCCTCGGCGAGCACAAAGGGTTGCCTTACTATACCATAGGGCAGCGTCGGGGGTTGGGGATAGCGGCTCCCGAGCCACTCTATGTCTTGCGTATCGATGTGGAGGGGAACGCCCTGGTAGTGGGCCGGGCTTCCGACCTGAGATGTGAAGGACTACTAGCCAGAGATACAACTTACGTGGCTGGGGAGGCTCCTCCGGGGTCGATGGAGGTGACCGCCAAGATCCGGTATAAGGCGACGGAGGCCAAGGCTCTCCTCAATCCGCTGGAGGCTGGAAGAGCCAAACTGAGTTTTCTAGACCCCCAGAGGGGGGTGGCTCCGGGGCAGGGGGTGGTCTTCTACCAAGGGGAAGTGGTCATAGGCGGCGGAATCATCGAGGCAGGATATTAGGATGTGCCCTCTTTTATCTCCCTCTCTTGCCTTTCTTTTCCTTTTAGCCAGCATATACACTGTTCTTTTCCACCTCCTTTGGGGGAGGGGAATGAGGGAATTGGTTCTCTTTTTTGTAGCGGCGGTCATCGGTTTCACGGTTGGTCAACTGGTCGCGGAGGCTTTGGGCCTCTCTTTCCTCACCATCGGCCCCTTGCACCTGATAGAGGGGACTATCGGCTCTTGGATGGGGCTTTTTATTGCTAAGCGGCTGAAGGTATGATATAATCTTTTAGAGGCAAAAGATGGCTCTTACCCTCACTCTAGTACGTGATATCGCTATCATCGTCTTGGCTTTGGAGTCGTTGGTCATCGGCTTTCTTCTCATCTTCCTGGCTATCCAGATCAGGGGGTTGGCTAAGATGTTGGAGGAGGAGGTCAAACCTATTCTCAATTCGGCCAGTGAGACGGTGAGTACCGTGCGAGGTACTACCTCTTTCGTTAGCGATACCGTGATCACTCCTTTGGTGAGGGCGGCGAGTTTCGCTACCGCATTGAGCAAAGTGATCGGGGTGTTAAGGCGAGGGCGGAAAGGAAAGTAGCGGTCTTAGATTAGAGGGAAAGGAGGTCTGGAATGGCTAATAGTTCTAAGGGCGGAGAGTTCCTAGCGGGCTTCATACTGGGGGGGTTAATCGGCGCGGCTATCGGCTTGCTATTGGCTCCCCAGCCTGGCGAGGAGACGAGAGCACAACTGAGGGAGAGAGGTATCGAACTCAAGGGTCGAGCGGAGGAGGTCTCGGCGGAGGCTCGTAAGAAGGCCGAGGAACTTCAGGAGAAGGGAAAGGTAGTCGCGGGAGAGCAGAAGGCCCGCTTGGAAGAGGCGATCGAGGAGGGAAGAGAGGCAGCCGCTCGGAAGAAAGAGGAACTTTTAACCAAGTTAGAGGAGGAGAAAGGGAAGAAGAAGGCCGAGGCCTGATCCTGATCCCAACTTTACAGGTCGCGCAGTAGCACTGCAGGAGAGGAACGCTATGAGGCACCAGATGGTCAATGGCGGTTGTCTATCGGCTGGTGCCTCTTTGTCTTTGTAGAAGCATGTTGCGGAGATTGGTCGGATTCGCAGGCCGCTGGACAGTTTGACGCTGAAGGAGGAAGGAGATGATCATATTGAGGATGGTAGCAAGGCATAATCGGTACGCCGGAAAGAGACAGTATCGAAGGAGGAGCCATAGATGAAGAGACGTTACAGCTTGATCAAGAGGTCACTGATTGCCGTAGGGCTACTGCTTTTGGTCTTTGTGCTGCTGGCCGGGCCTCTGCTGGCCGCTGAATTTGTGACTGGCGAGGTGATAGTCATTGACGAGGATGTGGACGATGACCTGTACGTTGCAGGAAGCACGATAACCGTCAACGCCACGATCCATGGCGACTTGATCGCTGCGGGTGGCGAGATAACCATAAACGGCACCGTTGAAGGCGACTTCATGGCTGTCGGAGGCAGGCTGCATATCAACGGCACGGTGAGCGATGACGTGCGCTTCGCCGGTGCGGACCTCCGTGTCGGCTCCGATGGTCAGGTTGGCGACGATCTCTTCGCCGCTGGCTTCGGCTTTGCAGCCGAGTCAGGGAGCAGCGTAGGTGGTGACCTCGTCGCGGTGGGCTATCAAGCCCAGCTTGGCGGGGACATCACTGGAGACGTTCAGGCTGCCCTTGCTGGGTTGGAGATCTCCGGCCACATAATGGGCGATGTCACGGCCGAGGTCGCGGAGGCGGATCCCGAGTTCGAACAATGGAGCACCTTCGTGCCCATGTTGGGCCCGTACATGCCGGCGATGATAGCTCCGGGGCTGAGGATAGCCGAGGGAGCCCAGATAGATGGCGAACTGACCTATACCAGCCCTGTCGAGGTTGAGATCCCCAGGGAGGTGGTTGGTGGCGTCATCGTGTACCAGACGCCGGTGCCGGAGGAAGTGGAGGGTATAACCGTGGAAGTGCCGCCGCCCCCCGAAGTCCCTGCCGGCATGATCACAGCAGGGGTCATCCTGCGCTGGTTCCTGCGTGCGGTGCGCACCTTCGTCACCCTGCTCATCATCGGCGTCCTGGTCCTATGGCTGGCAGGCAAGTGGCTCAAGGAAGTGGTTCAGCACTGGAAGGAGAAGCCACTGCACAGCCTGGGTTGGGGCGTGGCGGCACTGGTGGCCTTCCTCATAGTCGTACCACTGCTGTTCATAGTGATGATCATCCTGGATATCGTCGTCGGCCTGGTGACCCTGGGTGGGTTGATAGGCCCCATCACCGGCATCATTATGGTGGTCGAGGGTGCCCTGGTCGTTGGGTTCTCGATCATCTCCGTCTACATCACAAAGGTAGCCTTCAGCTACCTCATCGGCTGGCTGATCTTGAAGCCCACCGCCCCGGCGTGGATCGAGAAAGCGATGGGCCTGATACCGCTGCTGATAGGGTTAGCCATCTTCGTGGTGGTGAGGAGTATCCCCATCTTGGGTGGGCTCTTCAGCTTCTTGGTCACCCTCTTCGGGTTGGGGGCCATCTGGCTGCTGGCCTGGGTGCGGATCCGCAGGCCCAAGGAGGAAGCTCCGGCTTAATCGTAGTGGTGCTGAAGCTGTGCACCGCGTGATATTATGAGGAGATGGCGAGGGTGAAGGCACTCCAATGTCTTCACCCTCCTTTCTCTCAAGCCCGTTGAGATTGGTGAGCAAGTGGCCAAAGCGGGTTGCCGTCACTTTCTTATGGGCAAAGGCTACTTGCTGAGGAAATGAAGAAATACAGCATGCACGTGAAGGAGGGAAAGGGAAGAAGGCCAAGGCCTGATTCAACTGGATTGAGAAGGGGAGCGGAAGCCCCCCTTTTTTTCTATTTGAGGCTCTTTATGGCTTGGGGGAGGAGGGGCAGGAGATCGCCGGCCACCATCCCTGTCTCTCCCACTTCCTCGCGGACCATCTCACCGGCCAAGCCGTGGAGGAAGACCCCAGCGATGGCCGCTTGGTAGGGAGGGAGTCCCTGGGCTAGGAAGCCCACGATGGCCCCGGCCAAGACATCGCCCGTGCCTGCGGTGGCTAGACCAGGGTTGGCGAAGGGGCTGAAGGTGAGCCGACCATCGGGCGCGGCCACCAGAGAGTGTGCTCCTTTGAGGAGTACCACCTGTCCCCATTCTTGAGCCGCACTAACCACTGTTCCCACCCTATCTTTTTCTATCTCCTTCACCGAGGAATCGAGGAGTCTAGCCATCTCCCCCGGGTGGGGGGTGAGAATGGCCGGCCCGGGGAGAGATTTCCACCATTTCGGCGCTTGGGCCAAGGCGTTTAGCCCATCGGCATCTATGACAAGGGGGGGTAGTTCCAAGGAGGTCGGTTCCTCTCTCTCCTCCCCGATCATGAAGCCGATATGCCTCCTCACCCCAGCGGCGTGGAGCCCTAGGAGGCGATGGATGAAATCCATCGTTTGGTTCTCTCTGCCTAGACCGGGGCCTAGGAGCAAGGCATCATAATCTGGCAGGCTCTTGGCTAGGAGGGGGAGCGCATCGGGGACCAGGGCGCCCAGGTCGTGGGGCAGAAGGAGGAAGGTCACCTCATGGAGTTTGGAGGCCAAGATAGGGTGGAGGCTCTCGGCCAAGGCCAGGGTGACCAGGCCTGTTCCCACCCTCGTGGCTGCAGCACTAGCCAGGTAGGCTGCCCCCGTATAGTTGACCGAACCGGCCACGATAAGAGCCTTCCCGAAGGTTCCTTTGTGAGCGTTGAGCGGTCTAGGGGGGAGGATCTGGGCCACCATCTCGGCGGTGGCCAGGTAGGTTTTTATCTCTCGGGCCGAGGGTTCAGGTATGCCGATGTCGGCCACCACCAGTTCTCCTATGTAGGCTGCGCCGGGGAAGAGGAAGAGGCCTCTCTTGGGGAAGGCCAGGGTCACGGTGAGGTGGGCGGGGATTGTCGCTGGATCTACGGCTCCCGTATCGCAGTCGAGCCCCGTAGGGAGATCGAGGGCCACGAGAAAGGTCGGCTTCTCCTTCAACCCTTTTCGAACAGCATCCAGGAGCCCTTTTAGGGTTCCGGTGATGGGGCGCGAGACCCCCGTACCCAGTAGGGCATCAATTATCAGTTGTGCCTTGCTCAGAAGATGGCGGAGGCCAGCGAAGTCGGGGTCATCTCTGGCTCTGAGGAAGGGTATACCCCTCTTTTGAATGAGGGCAAAATTCTCGTCCTCTCTGATTTTGCGCTTCCAAAGGTAGAGGTTGACCTTTGCGCCGGAATCATGGAGGTGGCGGGCGGTTACCAGGCCGTCGCCCCCGTTATTCCCTGGGCCAACCAAGACCACTATCTCCTGACCTTCTATCTCTATGCGGCGTCCTATCTCTTCGGCTACGGCTCGCCCTGCATTCTCCATCATGGTGGCGGTGGAGAGTCCGCCAGCGTTGGCCTTTTCGTCGATTTCGTGCATCTGTGAAGAGGTGACTACTTTCATGGAACCACTCCCCTGGGGTTCTCTCTTTCGATTATATTACCCCCGTAGAGGTAAGGCAATGATAAGAAGAAGAGCCCGCATTGTGGGGCTCTTACCGCTAAGTGGGCCCACCTGGACTCGAACCAGGGACCAACCGGTTATGAGCCGGCCGCTCTGCCACTGAGCTATGGGCCCCTGGAGCGGGAGACGGGATTCGAACCCGCGCTCCTCTGCTTGGAAGGCAGATGCTTTACCACTAAGCTACTCCCGCTCACACCTGTCGGGGTGATAGGACTTGAACCTACGACCTCAGCGTCCCAAACGCTGCGCGCTACCACCTGCGCTACACCCCGCAATATTAGTATAGCCGATTCGGCCTCTTCGGTCAAGGTGGAGGCTTAGAGGGTGATGCCTTTGCTTCGCAGGTATGCCCCCGTCTTCGCTCTCAACCCTTGGACGCCCTTGAAATCGGTGCCCTCGAGTTCGGCCCCTTCGAAATTCGTGTCCCGGAGGTAGGAACCACGGAGGGGCGCTCCTCTTAGGTTCGCTCCCTCTAGATCTGCGCTCTCTAGGTACGCATCCCGGAGGTCAGCCCTCACTAGTTTGGCCCCCCTGAGGATCGCGCCTTGAAGGTTGGCTCCCTTCAAGTTGGCCTCACTCAAATCGGCTTTGGTGAGGTCGGCTATGCCCAGGAAAGCGCCGTGCAGGTCTGCTCCGACTAGATTCGCCTTCTCTAACTTCGCCCCTCTCAGGATGGCCCCCTCTAGTTTTGCCTCTCGCAGATTGGCCCCTTGTAGTTTAGCGAAGAGGAGGACAGCCCCGGTGAGATCCGCCCCTTGGAAATTAGCACCCTCAAGTTCCGCTCGCTTCAGGTTTATGAAGGGTAGTCGGGCACCCTCTAGGCTCTCGCCTCGCTTTACCTTAGCCACTATCTCGGCTTTGGGATCCTCGCTCTCCATCGCCTTTCTCCTCACTCTATCTTAGCAGGTTCAAGAGAAGGGGGCAAGAGGGGAGCGTCGTAACCGCATACTTTTCTGGGGATTAGAACGATAGGGGAGGACGGTTTTGGCGGTTGCTTATTCGCTCTCCTGGCCAAGGTATGTTATATTGGGTTCTACGAAAATCATCTCCTTGAAAGGCGGTTCCATGGCCCAGGTAGCGGTTGTCACCGATGGCGCGGCAGCCATGCCTCCTGAACTGGTGGAAGAGTACGACATCGCCGTTGTCCCTTTTCAACTCATGTGGGAGGGAGAAACCCTCCGCGATGGTATAGATATAACCCCCACTCAGTTCTATCGTCGCCTCAGGACGGCGAAGAGCCTACCAACCACTTCTCAGCCATTGGCTGGGGATTTTGTGCGTCTATACAGTGAGTTGAGCAAGAAGGCCGAAGCGGTCGTTTCTATCCATGTAGCCAAGGAGTTCACCGGGACCTACAACACCGCTCTCTTGGCGGCGAAGCAGGTGGCCACCGTCCCCATCGAAGTGATAGATAGTCGGACGGCCACCATGGGGCAAGGCTTTCTGGTCCTGGAAGCGGCTCGCGCGGCAAGGAGAGGAGCCTCCTTGTCAGAAGTGGTGGCCAGAGTGAAGAGCCTTATCCCTAAGGTGCACGTTCTCGCCACCTTGGATACCTTGGAGTATCTACGGCGGAGCGGTCGAGTTCCAACCTTGAAAGCCTCCTTAGGTTCCATTCTTAACATTAAGCCCGTCTTTCATCTTTATAATGGCCAGGCCAGACTCTATGCTCAGGTGCGGAGTAAGAAAAGGGCGGTCCAGATAATGGTCGAGGCTATACCTAAGACGGCGGAAAAGGAAAGTCTCCATATCGCTGTTCTCCATGCCGATGCCCCTGGTGAGGCTGAAGAGTTGAAAGCCCAGATCGTTTCTCGGTTCGACCCCCCCGAGGTCTATATTGCCGAGTTCTCCCCGGTTATGGGTTCCCATACAGGCCCCGGTCTTTTGGGGATCACCTTCTATGTAGATGGGTAGGGATGGGGAGGTGAGATGTTGAGCCCGGCCCTTCTCACCGTTGCCAAGGGTCTATTTTATGACCACTTTTGGTCCATCGGAGGTGCTGATGGGCGTTGACGCCTCCTGGCAAAGGACGGTCATTGATCGTTTTGAGGGCGGTATCTCGCCATATTGGGTGCGGTTCGCGGTGGGCCAGGGAGAGATAGAGCGGGCGCCTCAGACGGTGCTCTTCTCCTTGGAGGGGGCCAGGACAGGAGAACTCTCGGATGCGGAGATCAACGACCATCGCCACCATGCGCGGGAGAACTTTCCCTGGACACCCCCTTTGAGTATGGAGGTAAGAGCCCGCTTCTCCCACCCCGCGGGGGAACTTTTGGGAACAGCGGGTTTCGGGTTTTGGAACGCCCCCTACGACTGGGAAGGGGGGATAGGGGTGCCCCCCAACTGGGTATGGTTCTTCTACGCCTCTTCTCCCTCCGATGTCTCTCTAACCCCCGGTCAGCCTGGATGCGGCTGGAAGGCAGCGATGCTCAATGGAGGCAAAGGGATGGGGCCGCTCATGGGTCTGGTCGATCTGGTCACAAGGATGCCCCTCACTAGCAAGGTATTCCTAGGGTTGGCCTACCGTACCCTGAGCATGGGCGACAGGCTCCTGGACATAGATATGACAGGATGGCATACCTACTATCTCCAATGGCGGCGGGAGGTAGCCCTCTTCCAGGTGGAGGGGAGGGAGGTCTATCGGGTGGCCAACCCTCCTACGCTCGCTTTAGGTTTCGTAGCCTGGATGGACAACAACTCGGCCTCCATGACCCCTGCCGGTGGGCTAGAGACGGGATTGTTGGCGGTGCCCCACCGACAATGGCTGGAGATCGACTATATAAAGATCAGCGAAGAGTAGAGACGGTCATTCGCAGCAGAACATGCTCTTTCAACCGGGGAGCCGAATTCGGCTCCCGTTTTTTTCTTTTCCCTTGACGGCGGGGTTGCGATGTTGTATCCTTGCCCACAATATGAGAAAACGGACACTCCTTGCTTCTCTCATTGTCTGGCTCTGTTCTCTTCTCCTTGCTGCTCTAGTTTCACCATCTTCGGGGCGGGCTTCTAGCGGTTCAAACCTCCTCCAGAATCCGGGCTTCGAGGAGGGCAAGGAAGGTTGGTCCAAGTTTCCCTCTGCCGCTACCTTCGTTGTGACGGACACCACGCAGTATGTACACGGCGGAAGATGGGCTGCCTCGCTAAATAGGACCGATTGGGTGGGAGGCGAAATCTATATCTATCAGGACGTGCCAGTCTTAGGAGGTCAGTTCTACAGCCTATCTGGTTGGGCTTACAAGAATGATTCAGGGTTTAGTTGCGCGAAACTGCGCATTGAGTGGAAAGATGCCGCTTTACAAACAATAAACGATGAGGAATCTCATCTCCTGGCAGAGGATGAAGACGCTTATCATCTCCTTTGCATTCCTAGGGAGTGCAATGGCGATGGTGTGCAGGCACCAAATAATGCTGTTAAGGCTCGTATAGAGGGTGTTGCCATTATCGTGTCCCCTAACCCCCCGACCCCTGTCTTCTTCGACGATCTGAGTTTCACTTTCCAAGGTTCGAAGGTGTATCTCCCCCTCATCGTCAAGAACTACTAGCAGGCTTTAGATCGAGAATTGACGGCTATCGGATGGCCCCAGATACCTTTACCAGGCTACCACTCTGGTGGGGTAGGGGGTGGACGACCAGCCTTTCATAACGAGGGGCGGATAAAGAAAGAGGTTTCTGGTTGGTTGGACTGAATAGGTCGTGCCATCGGTGGTGACCACTATGGTTCCACGGAGATCGCTCCTGTAGATGGTGGCCCCTGCATCATGTAGCCGCTGGATCGCTTCTGCAGTAGGGTGGCCGTAGGAGTTGGGACCAACGGAGATCACAGCCGTCTCGGGGTCAACAGCGGTGAGGAAAGGCGCAGTGGATGAATATTGGCTACCGTGATGGGCTACCTTCAAGACTTCAGCCTCAACTGGTGGGGCCCTTTCGAGGATGGCAGATTCGGCCTCTGATTCGATGTCTCCGGTGAATAGAAAGTCTATGGTGTCATAGGAGATGCGCAATACTATGGAGTTGTTGTTAGCGTCTGACGTAAGGGGCTCAGGCGGGTTCACTGCGGCCGCAGAGATGTAATCCCCCCAGACGAAGTTGTTTCCGTCTCGAACACAGGTAGTAATAACGCCTTTGCTGACTAGAAGTTCTTGGAACTCCTGATAGGTAGCGGTGTCATAACTCTGGCAATTTGTGAGGGCTTCATCCACTTCCATACTCTCAAGAACCGTGATTAGGCCACCGACATGATCGGCGTGAGGGTGACTAAGTATCAGAACCTCTATGTCGGTTACACCGTGACTCTGGAGGTAAGAGACGAGCCCTGGCCCTTCACTCTTTTCGCCGCCATCGATGAGGATATCCCAGCCATCGGGGGTCTTCAGCCAGGCGGCGTCTCCCTGGCCCACATCAAGGAACGTGACCTGCAATAATAACCCCGTGGCGGCGGGAGCGGATGTGGGAGTAGGGGTATCGGTGGCTGTGGGTGTAGGGCTGGCGGTGGGGGTGGCGGTAAAGGTAGGCGTTAACGGCCGGGTGGGTGTTGCCGTGGGAGTAGGGGCCTGGGGTACGAGACTGCCAAAAGAGCAACCCAGAACCGCTAGTAAGATCAACAAAGCCAGGAGAACTTTATATCCACGCAACTTATTACCTATCTCCTATTATACAAAATCACCCCTGTTATGAAAAGGCAGCGGAGGTCAACCGACCTGGGGGGCAGGGGTGGTTGAATAAAAAAATATGGGAAACAACCACTCTCTTCTCTGCTTTTGCCACGGGATTTCGCGTGTTAAAGTTCGACGTGCGATACCAAGCAAGGCAAAGGAAGCCGAGGGATTCTTTCCTAGGCTCCCTGCGCGGGATTCACGCTGGGAATGGCTGGCCTGGATAGAACAAACGTGCTATGATTATACCCGAAGTGGCGGGGTTTGTCAAGGGGTTTGGATCACGAATAGCGCGAATGGAGCGTTTGCGCCGTTGTTTGGGGAGAGCCCTATATCACTCAAGGTCGAAGAGAGCCAAATCTCTCGAGGTGGCGGCGGTAATAGGGTGGGGGCGCCAGTGGGATAGCTATCCGCGGCTTGCCCAGGCATCATAGACTTTTTGGTATGCTTTCTCAAATGCCTCGAGCAGCCTATCTAGCTTCTTCTCTGCCCTTTCGGTAGGCCTCACGACTTTGGTCTCGGCTTCTTTCACCATCGAATGGGCAATGGCGAGCATCGTGACGATGGCACTTTCGGTATTGGGTAACTCTTGCATTGTTACTCCTTTCTATCTGCTGGCGCCCCTAGCTATTCTAGCATATCGTATGGAAAAGCAGAACCCCTTCCATCCTCAGCGGAAGGGGCTTTCTTGTTACCGGCCAAGCCCTAATCCCATATAATCTCCGCCATGTGATCGAGCCCTTCCCTGATCCATCTCCTTCCCGGTATGAAAAGGCAGCGGTTCTCACCGCCGCCGGGATCTTCCACTATAGGAGAGTTGGCGGCGGACCCCGGTCACATATTCTCCACGTATCGCTCCCATGCTTTCCACGAGTCGGGCGATTCCAGGAGTTTACGATAGCCGCTCACCACCGGCTCGCACCGCTTCCAGTGATCGCGCAGTATTGGCCCAAACGTCCTCTCAGCCAACTCAGGACTATACATGCCGGATTGGACGAGATGTCCTATCAATTCAAAGAAATTGGCGAGAGTATAGAAGTACATCTCTGCCTTAGGGTCACTCCTGACCTTCGCAAAATCCATCTTGTCGTCCGCGGACATCAGTTCGTGTCGCCTAAGGTAATCGATGATGGCCAGCATGTGATCGGATTGGAAATCGTCGAAGAGCCTCAGGGTGAGTTCCGCCTGAGACGCGCGGCGAGTGACGTCGATCTGCCTCAGAGCCAAGAAGGCCAGAACTATGGCACCAGAGGCACCGGCCACAACGGCTAAATTTGCCGAGATTTCAAGAGTTCTGCCCACATCTATCCCATGCCACCCTAGCGGTGGAGGACCTTGAACCGAGGCTGACTGAGCGAACACAGTTGCAGCGAGCCAGCCTGAAAATACCACGACGAAGAGCAAAATGATAATTGTACCCGACCTCATTTGACACCTCCTTTGCTCGATTCTTGTCAGCAATCCAACAACATGATGGTGTGGGTGCTGGCTTGTTGATTCTCCAAGTGATTGCAGCAGTCATATTCGCTAAATCACCTACCAAGACTATCATCAAAGGGCGAGAACTACAATATTTGACATAGGATAAGCCAGCAGATGGGGATATGGCCTACTCCGCGCCTTGGGGTTCTTGAGGCGCAAAAGCCCCCTCCTGGGGAGAAGGGGGCTTGCAGTCATCCCCTGAAATATAGGGTCAAAATTGTAAGCGGCGGGGTCTAGTTACTCGACCTTATATACCTGGTCGCCTTCCCGCGCTCTCTCTACAACCTTGAGCCCGATCGACTGTCCCTTGGTAGCCACCTCCACTTTCTGGTGCTCGATCTCCATGGAGTCGACCGTTTGCTCGAAGTCGCGGATGCCGCCTTTGATGTGGATGGTATCCCCCACCTTTATGGTGTCGGTGACCTCAATCACGGCCACGCCGATCCGGGCGTAGTAATGAGATACCCTTCCCACTAACTTCTCGGCCACCTCTGACCTCCTTCTTTCATCTAAAAGACTCTCTTCAGGGGGCAACTCTCTTTTAGCCTCCTCTGATTCGCTGGCCTGGGCCCAGGGGAGATCCGCCCGTCGTTCTCCCTTTCGCCGTTCCGCTTGCCGCCTATCTCCCTTTCGCCGTTCCTCCTCTCTTCTTTCCGCCTGCCGTCTCTCTCCTTTTCTCCTTTCCCCTTCTCTACGCTCCACCTGGAGGCTCTCTGGGGCTTCTTCTTCCCTTCTTTCGGCCCCTCGGCGTTCCTCTTGCCGTCTCTCTCCGACCCTCCGCCCCCCTTTACGCCTTTCTTCGACCCTCCGCCCCCCTTTACGCCTTTCTTCGACCCTCCGCTCTCCTTTTCTCCTCTCTATGCCCCAAGGGGGTTGTTTGGGTCTTTCCCGCTTTTCTTTCAGATCTTCATAGGCTTGGAGGAGGTTTTCGAAGAGTTGGGCGTTCTCGAGGGCGATGGCGGCATAATCGGCTAAGGCCACCAGGTTGTCCAGATCGCTCTCTTGGAAAGGTCGGCCCGCATCCCTATTGGAGAGGCAAAGGAGAGCGATGACTTCGTTTCGTGCCACAAGGGGCACATATAAGAGGTGCTCCACAAGATGGCCCGTTTTCATCTCGCTCCACTCATGCTCCCGGGGACCTCTTTGCCTCTGCGGCTTGCCCGTGCTGACTACCTGAGTGGCGACTCTATCTTCAACCTCCTCTTGGAGAGGACGAGCGTACTTCTCCCCTCGAGCCTTTGCCGCCCTGACCTTGAATCTATCTTCTCCCTCTACTAGAAGGAGAGAGCCTTCATCGGCAGCAGCCAGGTAGATGGCCGCCTCCACGATGCGAGTGACGACCTTTTCCATCTCCAGGACGGAGATGACAGATTTTCCGATAGTGTGAACGTAACTGGCTTTGCGGCCCACTTTTCGAGGAGGGGTGACTCTCTCTTTCCCCACCTCCTCTTCAAGGGCTTCCTTCTCCGGTGCCCCTTTCAGAGTCCCCTCGATGGCTTCCCTTACCTCCTCCGCGGTGAAAGGCTTGAGGATGCAACTCCTCACCCCTTGGTTGAGGGTTTCCTCTGCCAACTCCTGGGAGCCGTAAGAGGCGGTGATGATCACCGGTATGTCGGGCAACCTAGATTGGATGGTCCTATGGATGGCTAAAGTGGAAGCGGAGAGGAACTGGGAAGCCAGGATTATGAGGTCTGGGTTCTCCCATAAACCTTTGTGGAGACACTCCTCTGTGTCTTTGGCGACAAGCGTTTCGTAGCCGCTGGGTTCTAACACCTGGTCGAGGAGGAAGCCCAAACTATCCGACCGGTCATCGAGGATCAGTATCTTTCTGACCATCTCCCGGCTCCTAATAAGGCTTTAACCTTCAACCTATCTTATGAAAGAGAGATGGCACTCTCTTAAATCATTATAACATCTTTGTGAAGCCTTGACAATAGCCATGTCCGGAGACTGTTGAAAAAGTGGGATAGATCCTTTGGCAATCGACAATTTCTCCCACAGACGGTTAGAATTTGAACGATTGTAGGGACACAAGGCAGGAAGA